>Ga0208695_1001595_pt1 | contig 18493 bp, 11 predicted proteins | sample AD_UKC111_MetaG_FD_184449 | JGI IMG/M metagenome (GOLD analysis project Ga0208695, IMG submission 184449) | Active sludge microbial communities of municipal wastewater-treating anaerobic digesters from Hong Kong - AD_UKC111_MetaG (SPAdes)... | ecosystem: Engineered > Bioreactor > Anaerobic >...
ACATCTTTTGCATATATTCCAGCTTTTGCAGTATCAGAGAGTCCTCTCTTCACCCTATATGTAATATCAAATGCTGACTGCTTTGGAAATATTCCATGTAAACAGTTATATAGTTCTCTAAATGAAAGATTTTTTCCAATATATATTGCATATGTCAATGCAACCTTCCTTCTCAAACTACTTTCTGTCAAAACACCTACATTACTCTCATTCCAAGTTGCAAGCCCTTCTTCTGCATCTAGATATTCTGGAAGATTAGAGTTTCCTAAAGCAGGGAAACCACTATTCAAACCGTTTACTGTCCTTAGAACATGTGTTCCCACCTCATGGATTATTGTCTTCTTAAGCTTAAGGGCATCTCTTTTTATACCTTCATCGACAAAAATCTCTTTACTTTTTATTCCTACCCTCACAGAGTTTCTCTGAATATTAGACGATTTCTCTACTTTCCAACCATTCAAATTAAGCATTGCAAATATATTCTGAAAAATTCCTGATATTTCATCATATTCATAAAGTTTACCATCTTTAGATTTATCCACTTTTACAAGGTTATAGCTTTCTACATTACCTCTTAGCACTCTGCATGCATTTCTAAATAATTTTCCACTTGGAGAATTAAATCTTTCAGTAGATATATTTGTAACTGCCTCATTGTCTCCTGCTGATCTAATTAAATCATCTGCTTGTTTTTTTGATGCTATGAGAGAAACGTAGAAATCAGAGATTCTAGGATCTGCATCAATAATTTTTTCAACAGGCAAGAGTTTCTTCAGTATTTCCTCATTTTTGTTCTTTACACCTCTGTATTTAAAGATAGGATTGTATGTGTCAGAATCAAAAAATTTCTTCTCTTCCTCTTCCAAATTTATTGGCGTTAATACAAAGGAAGTAGGCAATCTTAATTGATTAAGAAGTGCAGAAGCTTCATCTAATTTCATCTCCTTTGTATTTCTTTTCAGTATTTTCATATACTACAGGGCAAATTATCTTCTAAAATCACGATTAAATGTAAATGTTCTTTCTCCTCTTGCTATTAATTCTAAAGCTATCCCAGTCCCTTTTACTACACAATATATGGGCTCATCAGCCACATGCGAAGGAACACCTGTTGCCCTAGAAAACAGTTTATCTAAATTCCTTAGCTCTGATGTTCCACCACTCATGACCATTCCCCTATCAATTATATCAGCCGAAAGTTCTGGAGGAGTTTTTTCTAATACATTCTTAATACTTCTGATAATTGACTTAAGGGGAAAATCTATAGCCTTAGCAACATCATTTGAATCAACAATTATTGATTTAGGCATTCCCGCTCCAATATCTCTTCCTCTAACCTCCATTTGTGCAGGATCTTTAACTTCTACCGCAGACCCTATTTTTATCTTAATATTTTCAGCTGTCTGTTCCCCTATCATAATTCCTTTTTTCTTCCTCATATATGAGATTATGGCTTCATTCAAAGAGTCACCTGCTACACGCAGAGATTCGTACTCTACTATCCCATCAAGGGACATAACTGCAATCTCTGTGGTACCTCCTCCCATGTTTACAATCATATTACCAGAGGATGTATGTATCGGTAACTGAGCTCCTAAAGCAGCAAGGAGAGGTTCGGGAAGAAGTGTAATACTTTTTGCCCCTACAGAATTTGCAGCTTTCAAAACAGCTCTCTCTTCTACAGAAGTAATTCCAGCAGGTACACTTATGACCACATCAGGTTTAAAAAATCTTGATTTACCAAGTGCTTTGTCAAAAAAATACCTTAAAAGAGCCTCTGTAACTCTTGAATCGGCTATTACTCCACTTCTCAAAGGTCTCTTTGCAATAATATTTTCAGGAGTCTTTCCAATCATTTCTTTTGCTTCTTTTCCAACTGCTATCACTGTATATGTATTTACATCAATAGCAACAACAGTAGGTTCAGAGAGCACAATTCCCTCCCCCTGTACAAAAACTACAGAATTCGCAGTACCTAAATCTAATCCTAATTTCTTACCAAGCATTTCAAAAGAAAACTACAAGTTATTTATTATCCTATTTAAAATTCAAGAGCATTACTTCTTTCATTGCATCAGCAGTCTCCCTAGCTATCTTTGAAACTTTAAGACTACTTTCTAAAGCACTGTCTAGCAACTCTTGCTTTTTCTCCTCAGCTTCAATTCTTCTCTCCCTTATTGGCTTAAGCTTCTCATTCATAACCTCAAATAATCTTTGCTTAACTTCAACATCTTTAATGTTACCCTCCCTGTATCTTCTTTTCATTTCCTCAACTTCCTTTTTATCATCATTAAAAAAGTCATGATATGTAAAAGCTACATTACCTTCAACCCTTCCAGGATTGCTCGCATGTACTCTATTCGGATCTGTATACACCTTAAACACCTTTTCTTTAAGTTCTTCTTCACTATCAGACAAATAGATACAATTACCAAGGCTTTTTCCCATCTTTTCTGCACCATCAATTCCGGGAACATTAACAGAGGTTCCAAGAAGCGCTTCTGGAAGATTCAAAACATCTCCACCATATGTAGAATTAAACTTTTTAGCTATCTCTCTTGCATCTTCAATCATTGGAAGTTGGTCTTTTCCAACAGGAACTAAGTCAGCATTCACACTTAGGATATCCGCAGCCTGATGTACAGGGTACAAGAAAAATCCCAGTGGTGTAGATTCTGAAAATCCCTTCTGTACAAGCTCCGTCTTAATTGTAGGATTATGCTTTATCTTTTGTATGGTAGTAAAGTTTGATAGATATATGAATATTTCATCTATTTCTGGAACCTCACTTTGTACGAAGACGTAAGATTTCTCAAAGTCTATACCACATGCATAATAGTCGCATAATAGTTCGTATACACTTTCTCTAATCTTTTTAGGATTATTCACATTATCTGTAAAGCCTTGAATATTCGCAATTTCTACAAATGTCTCATACTCATTTTGTAGCTTAACACGATTCTGTATAGAGCCGATTAAATGCCCAATATGGAGCTTTCCTGTTGGCCTATCTCCTGTTAATATCCTTTTTCTGTTCTGAATTTCTTTCATAGCAAGTATTTTAACAACTAATCAGTGATTATGCTATACTTTCAATCAATGAAGAGGATTCCTGTTAAAAATCTAGCTATTGCCATGCGGGTCACTATGGTAGTTATGGTGGCCATCCTTACCGTTTTCATATATTATTATTCGAAAGGTTACAGGATAAATATACACAGTCAGGAAATTACAAAGACTGGAATATTAAATGTTAAGGCTGATCCCTTTTGGTCTGACATTTATGTGGATGGAGAAAATATAGGGAAATCACCAAAAAGTAAGACTCTAAGCATAGGAACCCATAATGTGGAGATAAAAAAAGATGGATATAGCACATGGGCAAAGGAAGTAGAAATATTTGATGAAAGGTCAACAATAATAACTCCATGGCTTCTTCTCAAAGAACCTGAGAAGACAACTGCTTGGGAATCCAAAGGTATTTTTCAAAAATTATGGGTAGATACATCATCTCAAACTGCTCTTGTTTTGATAAAAGATTCAAACACGACATATTCACTATGGGCATATAGAACGACAGTCCCTTTCCTTAGCTTCTCAGATAACAAAGTTAAGCTTTTAACGACTGAATCTGAGATTACGGATGTAAAGCTTTCTCCTGATGGAGGAAGAGCTTTAATAACCATAAAGGACTCTCTAGGGGTACAAACATCATATATAGCGGATACTATGTCCCAGCTCAACACTGCTTCCGCCCAACAGATTGATCTTACAAAATACAGTGGATACACCATTTCATGGGCTGAAAATAGCGATTACATAATTTTTGATTCGAGCATAGATATCATTTCATATGACATCTCATTGAAAACCTCTGTTATCTTAGAAAAGAAAAGCAATGGAGATAAATATATATGGACAACAGACACAAATGGATATTTCTATTTAGTACACCACAATGAAAATGACAACAGCAATGTAAATGAATATTCTATTCGTCAGATGAAACTTGATGGAACTAATGTTTCTGAGACACTGTCAGAAATATATTTTCAAAAAGATACAAGCTATATAGACTACTACAGGACCAATGATTATACATGCATTCCATGTACTAATTCACCTGAAAATACTAAGACGGTTGGGGAAATAACCAAAATACTTGTCAGTCCGAAAGCCATGGGAATATATATTCAAACCACTGAAGCATCATATTGGTATAACACTTCTACGAAAAGATATTTCTTAGTTTCTCCATATCCATCAGAATTTGTTGAGTATTCACATGACTATGACAAATTCATATACAAAAATGAATATGGCTTCTTTACCTTCACATTAGTTAAAGATGAACTTGATCCTACAGAACAACTCGGTAGTAAAAGCATTAAAAATGCTGACAATGCTCAGAATATACACTGGATAAATGGATCTGCATCTGTAATATATAGTGAAAACAACAGTATATATATATCGGATACAGATGGAGCAAACAAAACACAAGTAGTATCTTCTAATACATTTAAAGGATACCTGCTTGGTTCGGTAAAGGAAGAGTTATTTATGTTAGAAACTGATGCTGAAGAGATGCTATCGGTCAATAAATATACTATCAATTAGTATTGAAAAACCGCACCCGGTCGGAATCGAACCGACAACCTACGCGTTAGGAGTGCGTTGCTCTATCCTATTGAGCTACAGGTGCATATCTCCAGTTCCGCTGATTATATATCAAAACATCATTTGAAACCACAAAATATTCTTCACCAACAAGCTTTCTCCTACATCTTGTGAGTATCAATTAAGCTTGTTGTGCTGTATAATAATCGGGTTATGGAGTACATAAAAATAAGAGGTGCAAAGGAAAACAATTTAAAAAATATAGATGTTGATATCCCCAAGAATAAATTCGTTGTACTAACTGGAGTATCAGGTTGCGGAAAAACATCACTCGCTTTTGATACCATATATGCCGAAGGACAACGAAGATATGTGGAATCAATATCCTCCTATGCAAGACAATTTCTCGGCATAATGAAAAAACCTGATGTTGAATCAATAACAGGACTTTCCCCTGCTATCTCAATAGACCAAAAAACAACTGGGACCAACCCACGCTCTACTGTAGGCACAATAACTGAAATATATAACTATTTAAGACTCCTCTATGGAAATGTTGGACAACCATACTGTCCGAAGTGTGGGACAAAGATAGAATCTCAGACGATACAAGAAATAACACAAAAAATACTCAATACAGTCCGTGGAACCAACCAGACAATTCAGATTGTTTCACCCATCGTAAAAAATAGGAAAGGACAATTCAAATCGACCCTTTCCAAACTTCTCAATGAAGGTTTTTTAAGAATATATATTGATGGCAACCTATATTTTCTAGATGATATTGATGAATTAACAATAGATGAAAACAAAAAACATAGTCTAGATCTAGTAATTGATAGACTAAACCCCTCCTCTATGGAAGAGAGTGAATTTAAAAAAAGATTAACAGACGCTATAGAATTAGCTGTAAACCATTCAGATGGAGAAGTTAAGGTAATTACTGATAATCAAGAACTATTCTTCTCCGAAAATAACACATGCACAAATTGTGGTATATCATACCCTAAAATCACTCCTGCCTCATTTTCATTTAATGCTCCTGAGGGAGCATGTCCGAATTGTGCTGGACTAGGCTATTTGAATCAAATTGACATAACCTCTCTGTATAATCCAAAACTTACTATTAGAGAAGGCGGAATATTTCCTTGGAGCAACAAAATTACTAAAGATACTTGGACAACAAGAGTTCTTAATGAAGTAGCAAGAGTTCATGGGTTTAATCTAACAACACCAATTGGAGAATATCCAAAACATATCTTTGACTTAATATTCTACGGTACTGGAGCAGAGAACTACTATCAAATAGAATATACAAACAGATTCGGACAAACTAATATATACCACGCAAAATATGAGGGTGTTGTACCTGAATTAAACAGAAGATACAAGGAAACTACTTCCGAATATGCTAGATATGAAATAGAAAAATATATGGCAGAAACTATCTGTCCTGTATGCGATGGAAAAAGATTAAAACCATATTCTCTTGCTGTAAGAATAAATGGAAAAAACATAGAAGAGGTAACAAATATTCCCATACTAGATTTAGAAAAATATTTCTCAGATCTAAAATTTGATGGGAATAAAAATGATATAGCCAAACCAATTACTAAAGAAATACTCACAAGGTTAAGATTCCTAGTAAATCTTGGGCTTGGATACCTAACTCTGTCAAGAAAGGCAAGTACACTTTCGGGTGGAGAATCTCAGAGGATTAGGCTTGCCTCTCAAATAGGAACAGGACTTTCTGGAGTAATATATGTTCTTGATGAGCCATCAATTGGCTTGCATGCTAGAGATATTTCAAAGCTTACCAAATCTCTAAAGGAGCTTAGAGATACAGGGAACAGTATCATAGTCGTAGAGCATGATTTTGAAACTATGAGCCAATCTGATTGGATAATAGATATGGGACCTAAGGCAGGAAAACATGGTGGTGAAATAATAGCACAAGGCACATATGAAGATATTAAGCATTGTGACACCCTAACTGCTAAGTATCTAAATAATTCAATTGTCATAGGTTCTAATCTAAAACGAGACACAAAAATAGAAAATACAAAATCCATTAAACTTTACTCTGTTTCTACAAACAACCTAAAATCCATAGATGTAGAATTTCCTTTATCTAAGCTCATTTCTGTCACTGGAGTTTCTGGCAGTGGGAAGTCTTCTCTGATAGAAAACACACTTGTTCCTGTATTAACAAATAGAATTATGCATGGTAAGCAAGTCGAAGGTACATATAAAGATATTACAGGAGTAGAAAACATAGATAAAATAATTAGCATAGACCAATCCCCTATAGGCCATACCCCAAGGTCAAATCCAGCAACATACACAGGTCTATTCTCTCCAATTCGTGAAGTTTTTGCATCAACAAACGAAGCAAAGGCGAGAGGGTATAATTCTGGAAGGTTTAGTTTCAATGTAAAGGGTGGACGTTGTGAAAAATGCAAAGGTGATGGACAAATAAAGATAGAGATGCAGTTTCTCCCTGATATATACATAACATGTGATCAATGCAATGGATCTAGATACAATGATGAAGCGCTACAGGTTGATTACAAAGGAAAAAACATTGCCCAAGTACTCGATATGACAGTAGAAGAAGCACTTCAATTCTTTAAAAATATACCATCAATATCAAGAAAGCTTGATATTCTAAACAAAGTAGGACTAGGATATATTCAGCTTGGACAATCCTCCCTTACTCTTTCAGGTGGAGAATCCCAAAGGATAAAATTGGCAAAAGAGCTGTCAAAAATTTCAACAGGACACACACTGTATGTCTTAGATGAACCAACTACAGGTCTTCATTATTATGACGTCGATAACCTTCTAACAATTCTTAGAGAACTCGTCTCAAAAGGAAATACTGTCGTTGTCGTAGAACACCATCTTGACATAATTAAGAACTCTGACTGGATCATAGACCTAGGACCAGAAGGTGGAGACGCTGGAGGTGAAATAGTAGCTCAAGGCACTGTTGAAGATATCATAAAGAACAAAAACAGCTACACCGGAATATACCTCAAAAAATACTTGGAAAAATTAAGAGCGGTTTAGTGAAACAAACTAACCTATAGCATAAATCATGCTCTCTTGCTTCCGAAAGTTTTCCTAGTTCAAAATTTATGAGACAATTCAAAGCATTGAAATAACAATAACAATGATGAACTGATATTCTAAATGTTGGAAAATAATTTACACTGAGAATAACTAATGGGAACAATTTGAAAAAATTTTTCTGAAAGAAATTTCTACTGTTTCACTAATATGATTTTGCAAAGATCCACTCCTCATTACATGGTTTCCCACATATAATACATTTGCCTTCCTTTCCTATCCCACTTTGTGGCAAACATCTGCTTGTAGCCTTAGTATCATATTTAATTTTCTCTTCACACTCTTGACATCCACACCAATTTGCCAAAATAAATCCCCCTTCACCCTCCAAAATCTTTTTCATCTCCTCATATGATTCTACTCTATGGGATTTTGTTACGAGGTTAGTTTTTGACTTTTCATACAATTCCTCTTGTATATCTTTCAAAATATTTTTTAACTCTATCCCTAAAATCTCACTGTCAATAAAGAACTTCTCCCCATTGTCCCTCTTTACAACCTGACATACCGATTTTTCAACCTCTTTCTCCCCTATTTCTAACCTTACTGGAACACCCTTTTTCTCCCACTCATTAAACTTCTCACCAACTGTAACATAATCCCTGTCATCAAACAATACTTCTCCTGCATCAAACTTCAAGCATAACTGTCTATATATGTTTTCTGCATAAGTAGAAACCTTTTCCTTGTTATTACCTTTACAAATTGGGAGAATAACTGCCTTTATAGGCGCAATATTAGGAGGTAAAACCAATCCATTATCATCAGAATGAGTCATTATCAATGCTCCCATCATTCTTGTACTGGCTCCCCAGCTGGTCTGCCATGGATATTTTCTCTGACCATCTTTATCCACAAATTGAATATTAAAGACCTTTGCAAAATTTTGCCCTAAATCATGAGAAGTTCCTAACTGCAACGCTTTCCCATCCTGCATCATCGCTTCAGCACCATATGTGTTCAACGCTCCAGCGAATTTCTCAGATTGAGACTTTCTTCCACTGTACACCTCTATTGCCAAATACTCTTTAGCAAACGCAGTATACATATTCAATCTTTCTGCGACTTCTTTTTCAGATTCCTCATGAGTCACATGTACAGTATGACCTTCCTGCCACAAAAATTCTGAAGTTCTAAGAAAAAGCCTTGTTCTCTTTTCCCATCGCACAATATTGGCCCACTGATTTATTTTTAGTGGAAGATCCCTCCAAGAACTAATCCATCTAGAAAAAGTATCATACATTATCGTCTCAGATGTCGGCCTTATAACTAGCTCCTCTTCCAATTTTGCATTTTCATCAACCTCTATACCTTTTCCATCCTCACTTTCCTTTAATCTGTAATGAGTTACAACAGCACATTCTTTTGCAAAACCTTTTACATGACTAGCTTCTTTTGAAAAAAATGACTTTGGAATAAATATTGGGAAATAGGCATTCTTCGCACCTGATTCCTTTATCATCCTGTCTAAATTTTTCTGAATATTTTCCCAAATAGCATAGCCATATGGTTTAATTACCATGCAACCTCTCACAGATGAATTCTCTGCAAGATCTGCCCTTTCTATGACATCCAAATACCACTGTGAATAGTCTTCGGACCTTTTTGTTATTCTTTTGTTGTTCATTAGCTTTGCAGGTATTTTACAATACTTCTTAAAGAATATTAATACACTATTTTTGGAGCAAATCCCCAATATTCAGCAGCCTTTGCCAATGCACTATCTGGATGCTCTTTTATCCATTCATCCATGTTTCCCCTTCCCATTGCAATGTCACGAGCCTGCACTACAGCTTCTACACCTGCCTCAATTCCCCAAGGATGACCAAGCACACCCCCTCCACATTGTATCATTATATTTTCTCCAAGCCTGTTTATCACATCAGGAAGAACACCGGGGTGAAGTCCACCTGAAGCGACATGCCATACTGGTTTCATTCCATACCAATTCTGTCCTAATGTAATGCTTGTCTCTGGTGTGATATCTAGCTCTAAAACATCTCTTATGAGCTTAGCTTCTCCATAATCTTCCATCTTAGCCTTTGGCGCTCCACCGTGGAATGAATCTACACCCAATAACCTCATAATTTTAGCAACTGCAACCATAGACATTGAGAAATCGAATATTACACCTTTGTCATATACTCCAGGACCTGATTCTCTAGTCATTAGTGCATGCATCGCTCTATGAGCATGTATCGCAAGGCCAGGATTTTTAAGTCTCATTGTGTGAACAGCTGAAAATCCTGTTGCTACAACATCCATCATCATCCATCTTCCTCCATATGCTTTGATCATACCTGCTCTATCAAGCATTGTCTCCATATTTGAATGAGTAACGTTGCACAAATAGAACTTTTTCTTACCTGACTTCTCTTCAATTTCCTTCTGAACTTCTAGTACTGCCTTGCATCTGTCCTCAAACTTATTGAATGGAAGACTTGTTAAGTTTTCATCATCCTTAATTCCTTGGTATTCTCCATTTGCGGCAGTAAACAATATCCTAGCTAGATCAGCCTGCTCTTGGGCAGTTCTGCCAACTTTGGGCTTAGGAACTGTGAGAAGAAGAGGACCCCTTTCTATACCCATCTGTTCTCTTATGCCATCTATACCAAACTGTGGACCTGGGAACGCTTGTACCATCTTCCTCGGAAACCTTATATCCAAACATCTAAAGGCTTTTAACATTTTCATTCCTCCAATATTTCCAACTACTCCAGCTAACAATCCAGACATATTATCCAATTCAAAAAGATCAACCTTGTAAGCAATCTTAAATGTATTTGTCTCTGGCTCAAGATCAAATGCCACTGCCTTCATTTTGTCTGCCATTGGAACTCCAGAACCTTTGCCATCATAGACTTTTGTCCATGTACCTGTTGAGCTTTCAGCAGCACATGCTCCTGCAACATCAACAAACTTATCTTTTGCTTCATCTATCATCTCTATATCAATATAGGTGATAATATAGTCTTCATCTGGATTTTTTGGCTTCCAACCCTTTGGTGCAACATATGGATTTTCATTTTCACTCATGGCAGCATTTTTAATTAAGTTATCACTTCCATTAAACAACTAAGGGGCTGTATTTGCAACTATACATACAAAAGCACTAAGAAAGAAAAATAGCAATGTATTTAGCAGAAACTATTTAAGATTGATAGTATATAATATTATTCCTTTTACAAAAGAATAATCGGGGTGACACGACTTGAACGTGCGACCTCTACATCCCGAATGTAGCGTTCTAGCCAACTGAACTACACCCCGTAATTACATGACATCTACACACTCTATTCCTAAATGATTCAAGCCATTTTTCATTACTATCATTGTAGCTTTAACTTCCAGTAAAAGAGCTTCTCTATCATCTTCCGCTGAATCCAATATTCTAACATTTTGATACAGAGAATTGAATCTTTGTCCAAGTTCAAACAGATAGTAGCACAGTTCTGATGGATCAAATTTTCTTGCAGATGATAGCAGAGTAGAATTGTACATGCTAAGATATCTTGTTAATTCTTTTGTATAGGAATTCTTAAAAGATTTGTGGTAATCCATCTCCTTCGAGTTATTCCCATTGCTATTTTTTAGCAAGGAATTACATCTTGAATACACATACATCAAATATGGACCAGTATTCCCATCAAATGTTATCGATTTATCAAAGTCAAAAATAATATCTCCCCCTATACCTACCTTCAGAAATGCATATTTTATTGCTCCAATAGCAATTTTCCCACTTAATCTTTCAATATCTTCATCATTAAACTTTCCACTGTCCATCATAACCTTTGCAACCCTCTCAGTTGTCTTCTCAATAAGCCATTCTCCACCTACAAAACCTCCTTTTCTGCTTGACATCTTGTCTCCCTCTGATGTTTTAATCAAACCATGAGGTATATGAACCATGCCCTCAGCTATTTTAGGATCAATTTTTCTTAAAGCATCAATTACTACAGCAAAGTAGCCTTTTTGCTCCTTCCCAGTTATTACTATCGATTTGTCATACCTTGTCTCATAATACTTCTTGAATGCTAGACCCAATTCCTTAGCTTCATATGTTGGAAGTCCATATTTATTCACAAATACCCTAGTATGAAGATTCTTCTCTTTATCACCTTCATAAATAATTGCCCCATCATCCTTTTTGAAGACAGTTCCCAAATTATCAAAAACTATCTTCAATCCAGCTTCACCTACTTCACTTTCCAAATAGTAGTAATCAAATTTTGTTCCTAACTTCTTGTATATCTCTTCAAAATACTCCAAGCACCACTGTCTGCCCTCTACATACCATCTATCCATTCCTAACTTCTCAAATTTTGAAAAATCTTTTTTTGCAAGAGAAGGAATCGACAAAGAAAAGATGTAGTAATTGATATCCTCAATTTCACCCTTAGCCTCTTTGTCCTCCCCATTATCATATACATCACTTCCAAGCATATATGCTTCACCTAAAAATTTGACTTTTTCTCTAAGATCTAGTTTCTCTATGACATCAAATTTCATATTCTCATCATTGAATTTCTTTTTAAGCCCCCACATAGTCTTTGCAACATGCAATCCCACATCACCTTGATATGTAGCCCTCTTAACATCCGCCCCTAGAACACTCTGTAGTCTACAGAGAGATTCCCCAACTGTATTGGTGTACAAATGTCCTACATGTAAAACCTTAAATGGGTTTGCATCTGTATACTCTATCAAAACTCTTTCCCCATTCTTTTCATTTGATTGAAAAATTTCGTCTTTACCTTCAGCTGTGGCTTTTAGCTTTTCATAAAGGTATTTTTCTGAAACAAAAAAATTGATAAATCCCGGCTTTATCGCTTCAACCATATCGATATCTTCATCTTCCCTAATTCCTTCCACTATTTTCTCAGCTATTTCCATAGGATTTTTGCCAAGATGTTTAGCTGATTTCATTGCGATATTACTGTAGTAGTCACCTTTACTCAAATCAGATGTTCTTTCAACTGATATTTCTGATAGTGCAATGTCATAGCCAGCTTTTAATACTGAATCTTCTATGAGCTTTGATATTTTTTCTGTAATATCCATCATTATTTAGAGTATACATTACAAAATACGCATCCGGAAGGATTTGAACCCTCAACACTCGGTTCCGAAGACCGATGCTCTATCCAATTGAGCTACGGATGCACATGCTGATTATACATCAAAGTAAGGAAGGATATCGTACCCGGCCAGAATCGAACTGGCACTCTTTGGTTCCGCAAACCAATGCTTTATCCAATTAAGCTACGGGTACTTCACTATTTGTTAATTCTATCACAAAAATGATACTAGAAGACATATTTAATATCTCCACTTTCATATGTAACAAAATATTTAATACCATATTTTTCAAATTTCTCCAGAGTTTCTCTTGATGGATGTCCAAATTTATTATCTCTTCCACAACAACAAACAGCGATTTCAGGACTAATCTTTTTTACAAATTCATCGCTTGAAGAACTTTTTGAGCAATGATGACCTGCTTTGAGTATGAAGACATTATTAAGGAATGAAAGATCTATTATCTTTCCTTCTACCTCCTGTTCTGCATCCCCCATAAGCAGGATCTTTTTTTCGTTTATATATAACAGCATAACTATTGACTCATTATTGATGTTTTGACTTTGCTCTTGAAGTGTATCTTTTTTGAAAGGATATATTACTATACCAAATATATCATCTATTCGGACATTGTCTCCCGATGATACAGGAATTAGTATGTCCGAATAGTTTTGAAGAAGGAATCTGTACCCTGCATTATCATAATCCACTGGATTATAGTAGATTTTCTTGACATTGTATTTTTCCAAAACAGAATACATCCCCCCTATATGATCTTCATGGGGATGAGTCAGGACTAAGATATCAATATCCCTGTCATACCAAGGCATATATTTAGAAAGAGAAAATATGACAGAATCGTCTGGGCCTACATCTATCAGCATTTGATATCTTCCCTGTTGTACTAGTATTGAATCTCCTTGTCCTACATTGAGGAAAATAATTTCTGGATTGGATGCATATGTTTTTTCTTGCCAAAGTGGATATGCAAGAGTGCAAGATACAAAGATAATATCAAGTAGATATACAGACAGTATGTGTCTAATTTTCTTTAAGATAGTAGTTGTACTGTTCATTTTCTATCGGGTATAGATATATGACTGAGATAACTAATACAAAAACAAATACTAATACACAAGGAATTACTATATTGTCAGCAATTACAAAAGATCCTAATCCTGTTCCCTTTATGATTTTAATTACGAATTCAAAATATTTGAGCTGGAGATTGATAACTGTAAAGAAAAAATATGACAACTGTTGTGAAAGGATGCAACAGCTAAGTGCCAATACTCCAAAAAGCATAGTAGATTGAACAACAGGAAGTATCATCATATTGGCAGGAATAGACCACATAGAAAGTGTTTTGAATGTATATACAGATATCGGAATGGTTGATATAGTACAACTCATAGTTGATAACAAATTGTCTTTAACAAACTGCTTTTTAGGAAGGAGTTTTTCTAGTATTGGAGAAACATAGATTAGTCCTGCCATTGATGATATGGATAATTGAAAGCCTACATCAAAGATGACTAGAGGATTTATTACTAAAAATATAAATGCAGTTAGTGGCAAAGCAATATGAACCGTATTATTCCTTCCATATATTAAAGCAATGAGAGATATACTACTCATAATACAGGCTCTAATTATTGATGGAGACAATCCAGAAAATATTGCGAATAACCAAATCACAATTATGGTAACAACTATCTCCTTCTTCTTAGGTAGGAATGAAAATACTTTTGATACAGCTAAAGACATAATCGTTATGTTATACCCAGATGCTGAGATAATATGACTTACACCTGCACTTCGTATTCCCTCCTCAAAATCTTTGTCTAATAATCTATCAGATCCAAATAATATGCCACACAGCAAGGAACTCTGTGGTTCATTCAATATATTATCAATTCTATCTTCCATAATACTTCTAGCATCAGTTAAGTTGTTCACCAAAGGATTTCCAGCCCTAATCTTGTCAATATCTTCGCATTCAATATCAGGAAAATCCATTGTAAAGAAGATACCTTTATTTTTTAGGAAGTCCTTATAGTTAAAATCACTAAAATTTTCTGGTCTTACCATTCTTCCACTGACACTACATACCTGTCCTACTGATATATCACGAAATTTCTCGGTCTTAACAATTATCTTTATCTTGTCTTTTAGAATTTTTTGTTCATTTTGCACATTAGCCTGTAGTACTTGTACTTCTAACTGTTGATATACATATTTTTGGGTTGGTTTTTCCGTAACAAAACCCTTGATTTGTGTGAAACAGTCAGTGAAACATAACTCCTCTTTTTCGATTTTATTCTCTATAGTAATTATTGGTAAGCATCTAATAATCTGAAAAATGCTTGATATCAGGACATAATAACCAAGAACAAAAAGTTGAGCATATTTTTTTTGCAATAATTTCGCATCTTTTCTTTCAAATATTTTTTTACTTTTTTCTAAAACGACCCTATCCACAATGACGAATACCACTAGGATACAAAACAATACGATCAAAAGACCGATAGTTTGCATTCTAGAAATGTTTCTTAAAATACCTATTATTACAGGCTGTACAATTATATATGTCAAACAAAATCCAACTGCTTTATAGTCATGTAAATATAGTAATAACCCTCTGATTCTAATTATTAATCTACCCTTAAAATCTCCAAATATTTTCAACAATTTTAAACACATATCATGTCCTTAAACTTTGCAAAAGTTGCATCTCCTATTCCAGATACATTTAATAAATCCTCTATTTTTTGATATGGTCTTCCATCAATAATCTTTTGAGCTGTACTTGGACCTATACCAGTAAGAGCATCTAATTCCTCTAATGATGCACTATTTATATTTGTACACTCTGTGCTATCACTATTCTGAGAATTTCCTTCAGTTTCTACTTCTGTATCATTGGGAGTAGTTCCAATATCTCCAGTAGAATTGTTAACTATGATTTCTATTTCTTCAGCTTCAGGTAGGAAATTTATCAATTTACACTCCATTTCATTTTCGGAAGGGAAATATATTTTCTGATTATCAACAACCTTCTGAGCAAGGTTAATTTTTCTTGATACAAAATTGTATGCTATTTGATTTGAGAATCCTCCTGCTTTATTCACTACATCTATAATCAGTGCTCCTTTAGGCATACAGTACACTCCAGGCTCTTTAACTGCTCCTGAGACATCTACATATATACTGCATGGGATAGTTGAGTCTTTGATAATTTTTTTGTCCTCCATATTAGTAGGAGGATCTTCTACCGTATTCTCAATATTTTCACTTTCAACTGTCTCTTGTATTTCTTCACTGCATTTATTCTTTCCAAAGCTGAAAAACTTTTGAAGTATGTATTGATCAAAGAGGATTCCACACAAAAAGGATATTATGGCACAAGCTATAATGCGTTTTGTATTAGGCTTTTGTGAAGTATTCTCCTGCATGGAGAATATGTTATTCCTATGTTATGAATTCTCTGTTAACTTTTTAGGATTTGGACCGATTTAACAATTACATCATTTATGGGCTTATTATTATTGTCAACAGCAACTCTCTCTATTGAATCAACAACTGGAAAACCGTTTATAACTTTACCGAATATTGTATACCCTCCTTGATCTAAACCATTTAGATTTTCTTCTGTGATGTCTCCGCATGTTATGAAGAATTGAGAGCCATTTGTATTGTGTCCAGCATTAGCCATTCCAACAGTGTATTTGCTATATTTTAATCCAGTTGATTCGTCTTGGAATGTATATCCAGGTCCTCCTTTTCCATTTCCTAAGGGGTCTCCTGTTTGGATAACAAAGCCGTTGACTACTCTATGAAATTTGAGGTTGTCAAAGAATTTTTCTTGGGCTAGGAATATGAAGTTATTGACAGTTATGGGGGCTTCTTTTTCATATAGGTCAATTTCTATATTTCCTAGGTTTGTTTCTATTATTGCCTTATAGTCTACTCCTTGTTCAAGTACTTGTTGTGGTTGAGTGTATGTTTTTTTAGTAGAAGATGGAATAGTTGAAAGAGATTGAGAGTTTTTTGTCAGCATTAAGCCAATAACACAGACCGCTAGTAATCCTAGTGAAAGAAGTAATGGTTTCTTAGAATCGTTGAGCATTTCTGTAGCTGTACTCATAAGGTTATGATGTAATGTTAACTATTTAGCCCACCAGAATGGCTGTTTAGTCCCTGATAGGAACCATTTACCATGTCTCATTATCTGATCCATACGAGGGACTGCAGTGTAGTCTAATTGTATTTGGCTTATGATTGGAGATGTGTCAGAGTCTGTACTCATCAAAACTGCTTTGTATTGGAAGAACCTGTAACTCTTTCCTAATTTGATTGTCTCTAGAGATGATGGAGTAACATATTCATCTGCTGTGAGATTGTCTATCCATATATTTCTTCCCCCGTATGTATTATCTACTCTTACTGTAAGAAGTTTAGTTTGATCTAATTGTGTATCTAAGGTTCTTCCTTTTATAGGGATATATTCTTTCTGCCATTTGAATACATCTGCATTTGTACTGTATCCTCCTGTTGGGAATGTTGATACTGTATCCCATGAGGTTACTGTTACTGCTCCTGTGTCTTCATTTACACTGTTTACTACTCCTTGTGCTATGTATTCTCCTGTATCTTTTTGTTCTCTGATGATTATTTTTTCTCCAGGATTTATATTACTTCCCATTTTCATCATTCCTTTGTTTATTCCGTTTATTGTAAATGATTTGTCTGATGATGAGGATATGAGGTTAGAGTTATCTAATGTTGCACCGAACTCTATTTCAACATTGTGAGTTCTCAGACCTACTTCGTATGCTTGTCTTATTTCATCAGGGGTACGAATTACATTGGAGATATAAACTTCATCTATTGAACCATAAAAAAGATAATCTATATTTGCAGTAGGTCCATGCTGTCCAATTCTTAATACACTACTTCCTAAAAAATTCGATGTCGCAGTATCACTTGCTACTAAAACCCCATCCCTATATATTCTCCTTTGCTTACTAGAACTATCAAATGTACATGCCCAATAATGCCAACCATCTAGATCAGGATATGGTTGTACTGTGTCCAGATCATTAGCATAAAATGCAAAAGTAAACAAATCTCCTCCCCTATATCCAATATGCAATATATTGTTTGGAGTATATGAATCTCCTATACTTAATACATAATCACGTGCGCCATCTATTCCGTTTCTCTTACTCCAAAATGATACTGTAAAACTTTTGTTTGCTAAATCAACACCATTAGCAACTATATAATCAGAGGATCCATTAAATTCTCTTGCTCCTCCCATTTTCCCATCAGAAATGTATGTGCTACCTATGGGAATACTATCATGCCCATTTCCTGAACTATCTTTAATAAATGGTCCATTGCCATCTATTTCATCTAAATGCCATAACCCTACTGTATTAGCATCTGGCTGATAGTTAGCATATGCGCTTTCTCCTACTGTTGTTGAAATATATTCTCCCGGTTCATCTCCAGCTATATATACAGGTAATGATATTTTATTTGATATATTACTTTGCTGTATTTGATAATTTATATATGATGATTGAGATGTACTATGTCTATCAACACCTTCCACATACTCTCTGCTAATTTCAACTCCATTTAGTGCTCTACT
>Ga0208695_1001603_pt1 | contig 18435 bp, 18 predicted proteins | sample AD_UKC111_MetaG_FD_184449 | JGI IMG/M metagenome (GOLD analysis project Ga0208695, IMG submission 184449) | Active sludge microbial communities of municipal wastewater-treating anaerobic digesters from Hong Kong - AD_UKC111_MetaG (SPAdes)... | ecosystem: Engineered > Bioreactor > Anaerobic >...
TTGTTGCCAATACCGAAAAGAGCAGAAAGGGATGGAAAAAGGGTGATCCTGGATACGAAACTCATCGGCGCAAGCTCAGAAAAGAAATAGAAGTATAAAAATAACGGCAGACATAAGTCTGCCTTTTGAACATAATGACGGAGCAGATCTTATATTCAATAGCGGGGGTGGTTTTGTGAAAAGAAAAGTGGTTGCAGTAATCAGCATATTGGTTATCATCGCCTTTCTGCTGACAATTATTGCTCCATTATTTCAATAATCCGGCCTTTGTAAAATAAATTTTCAAATACGGCTCGTCAGAGCCTGATTTTTATTATGGGGATGCAAGGGTCCTGATACGGATTCCATGCAGGGGGACAAATCAGTGATGAGCATGATTGGCAATAGCAGAAAATATGAATCGAGGATGTGTTTGTATTGGATGAGCTTGAAATCTTAAGACAGGAGATAGATGAAGTTGATGATATGCTTGTGAAGCTGTTTATAGAAAGAATGGCAATTGCCCAAAAAATGGGGGAATACAAATCAGGCAGAAATATGAAAATATATGATCCGGCAAGGGAAAAAGAAATCATTGAAAGGTTTGTCAATGGGGTTAGGGTCGATTTTGATACAAAGTATATCGAGCAGTTTTTGAAAAACCTGATATCTTTAAGCAGGGGGCTCCAGGAGGATATGGCCGGCAGAAAAATGGGCCCCCGGCAATAGACAGCCCGGGAATTAATGGAAAAACTTTAAAAACTCTGTATATTATTGTATAATTAACGTAATTCATAAAAAATACAGAGGTATTTATATGTACGAGGATGCAGTTGATAATGGGCTAAGCAGGATCGGGATTATGGGTGGTACCTTTGACCCGATTCATTACGGGCATCTTGCGGCAGCTGAGGCGGCAAGAGTAGAATTTGGACTCAGCAAGGTCATATTTATACCTGCGGGAAGCCCTCCCCATAAGCAGTCGCAAAAGATCAGCGATGCAGAGCACAGATACAGTATGACAGCACTCGCAACTTCTTCGAACTCCGGGTTTGAAGTGTCCCGCCTGGAAGTGGATAAGGCAGGGATTACATATACTTTTAACACAATGAAGGAACTGAGAAGTATATATGGCGAAGCTCCTGCAATATATTTTATAACAGGAGCCGATGCAGTACTGGAGCTGCTGACTTGGTACAAGATAGGGGAGCTTTTGACTCTCTGCAAATTTATTGCTGTTACCAGGCCCGGATTTGATATTCGGAAATTGGAACAAAAAATAGCGGAAATTACGTCTAAATATGATGGAGAAATTATATGCCTTGAAGTTCCATTGCTTGAAATATCTTCTACAGACATCAGAGAAAGGATAAGGAACGGAAAGCCTGTAAAATATCTGCTCCCGGAAGAGGTGGAAGCATATATACATAGGAACGGACTTTACAAGGAGTGAATTATTTGCTGGATTTGAACTCGATAACGGAGTATCTTGGAAAGACCATATCTTCAAAGAGATATACACATTCTATTAATGTGAGTAAAACAGCTAAGAAGCTTGCCGAATTTTACGGATACGATGCTTTCAAAGCAGAAATTGCAGGTCTGGTGCATGATTGTGCCAGGGACCTTGAGAAGCCCCTTCAATTGAAATACCTGAAGGAAGAAGGTATTGAGGCGGATGAGCTGACTCTGAGTATTGGGGAGCTATTGCACGGCCCTGCTGCAGTACATATTTGCAGAAAAGTTTTCGCCATTGAGGATGAGGAGATATTAAGCGCTGTAAGATATCATACAACCGGCAAAGAGAATATGTCTCTTCTTGAAAAAATAATTTACCTTTCGGATTTTATCGAACCTGCAAGGAGTTTCCCGGGAGTGGAAGAACTGAGGGGACTAGCCTTCAGGAACCTGGACAAGGCTCTGCTTCTGGCTTTTAATTCGTCTATCCTGTACATATTGTCAAAGAACGGATTTGTGCATATTGATACAATACTTGCCAGAAATCATTTGCTTAAGGAAGCTGAGGAGAATGGAATGCAGTGCCATGACAGCAGCATGTAAAAAAATCGCTGTGCCTGGCGTGAAATATTAAGAAAACGAGGTTTACAAGCTTGAAAAAATATATAATAATTTTTTTGGCATCGTTTTTAGTTTTTTTTACGATAATTGGAGGAATATATTATAAATATAAGTCAAATATGACTGATGAACATTTCGTCAAGACTATTGAAGAGAATCCCGAACTTGAGCCTGAAGACTCGAAAGAGGATGTAATAATAAACACATTGGTAATGGGTATTGATGAAGCAAGATCGGATACTATGATTGTGGTCAGCTATAATAAGGAAAACCAAAAAATTGCATTGCTTTCCATACCAAGAGACACCAGGGTTGAGATTCCGGGATATGGTATTGACAAAATAAACGCAGCAGCCGCAAAAAAAGAAGGTACTGCCCTTGCAATGCGGACTGTGGGCAATCTTCTGGATATTCCTATACACCATTATGTTAAGGTAACTTTTAAAGGAGCTGAAAGGATAATAGATATATTGGGGGGAGTAACGGTAAATGTGCCCCGGGGCATGGATTATGAGGACCCTGTTCAGGATTTGTATATTCACTTAAAGCCGGGTTTGCAGGTGCTCAATGGCAAGGATGCTGTGAAATTTGCCAGATTCAGATCGGGATATCCCGACCAGGATCTTGGCAGGATCAGAGCCCAGCAGCAGCTTATCAAGGCATTCATCGACAAGCTTACAAGCCCCAAGATGATACCAAAAGCACTGACCATCGCCGATGCAATGTCCAAATGCATTAAGACCAATCTTGAAAACAGTGATATAGCACATTATGCTATTAATATCAAAGATATAAAAATGGAGAATGTGAGTTTTTATACGCTTCCGGGAATCGACGGATACATAAACAAAGTCTCATACTTTTTGCATGATGAAGCCAAGCTCAAGGAGATGATGCAGGAGATTCGGATAGGCCTTGGGGTAGAGGAGCCTGCGGAGGAGACGGAATTGCTGCCGGCGGACAATGATAATGCTCCGGAGGAGGCAGAAAGCGGCATTGGCTCAAGATGACATAAATTGATATTGACAATGATAATAAATATGATATAACAATTGTAAGATAATAGAGAAAAACGGAGGGGTGCATTTGATCTCAGTATCAACAGAAATGGCAAACAAAGCTGTCGAACTCCTGAAGAGCAAGAAGGCAAAGGATATAAAGCTATTGGATATTCATGAGCTTACTACTATATCGGACTACTTTGTAATTGCTGCAGGAAGCTCTACAACACAAGTGCAGGCAATGAGCGATGAACTTGAAGAAAAAATGGCTCTTGCAGGTTATGAAATGCATCATAAGGAAGGATTCAGAAACGGCAGATGGATATTGCTTGATTATGGAAATATAGTAGTCCACTTGTTCCATGATGAAGAAAGACAATTTTATAATCTGGAAAGACTCTGGGTGGATGCAAAAACGGTTCTTGTGGATAATGAATAAATGATAATTTAATATTGCTTAGGGGTGTTAATATGAGTAAAGATCTGCATCCTTTACTTAAAGGCATTATACCGCTGGTAGAGGGGATAGCAAATACATTTGGAAAAAATTGTGAGGTTGTACTGCATGATATAAGAAATCCTCAAAGCTCTGTTATTGCGATAGCCAACGGACACATAACCGGAAGAAGCATCGGGAGCCCTATGACTGAATATGGTTTGGCTACACTGCGCAGCGGGCAATTTGACAAGCCTATAGTGAACTACAGAAAGAAGACAAAGGACGGTAAGCTTCTGAAATCCTCGTCATTGTTTATAAAGGATGAAAATGGGAAGCTTATTGGTTTTCTGTGCATCAATTATGATATTTCAGAGCTTACAATAGCCAGAAACATTATTAATAATTTAACCAATATAATAGAAGAAACAGATTTCAGCGAAGAAGACGAAAGCTTTGGAAACACGGTAAATGAGATGCTGAGCAGTATAGTGAATAAGACATTGGAATCTGTCGGGAAGCCGGTTGCCTTCATATCAAAGGAGGAAAAGGTGAATATAGTTCAGATGCTGGACGAAAAGGGAGTATTCCTGATAAAGGGAGCCATCGACTATGTTGCCAAGGTTCTTTGCGTATCAAGATATACTGTTTATAATTATCTGGATGAGACGAGAGTAAATGATTAATAATGAAGGAAGGGATATATAATGACAAAAGAAATCATCAGCACTGAAAAGGCACCCGGAGCTATAGGCCCGTATTCACAGGCTGTAAAGTATGGGAACATGGTATTTACCTCAGGTGCGATAGGGGTTGATCCCGGTACAGGTGCATTTCCTGAGGGGGGTGTCCAGGCTCAGGCCAAACAGTGCCTTGAGAATCTCAAGGCTGTCCTTGAAGCTTCAGGGAGCAGTTTGGAGAATGTGCTCAAGACTACAGTATTTATAAAGGATATGAACGATTTTTCAAAAATCAATGAAATTTATGGGCAATATTTTACTGAGAAGCAGCCGGGAAGATCCTGTGTGGAGGTTGCCAGGCTGCCCAAGGATGCGCTTATAGAAATTGAAGCCATAGCATACATAGGATAGAAAAAGGAGTGTCGCATAATAAGAATTATGCGACACAGCTATCTTTTTATATATGTGACATTTCTGTATTTTTTTCTGCGTCTTACCTTGTATATGGTGACTATTGTCCGATACAGCAGAAAACCTGCAATGACCCAAAGCCACCACATGCTTGGCTTTTTTTCGGCTTCGACTGCGACAGAGGAGAGGAGTCCTATCTTTTTTACTTCTTTTCCGTCTGCATATACAATCATTTCTCCCAATACCTCACCTTTTTCGATAGGTTCCCTGAATCCAGCCTTGGTCTCAATTTCTGTAGTAATATTCTCTTTTTCAGATTCGGAAAGTATCATTGAGAAATCCTCAGCAGCAAGGAGATTTATTTTTTCCTGACCTTCTTTTATTGATACAGTAGTTACTATCTGATTTTTTTTCAGTATTTGCACTTTCTGAAAGCTGGAAAAACCATATTCAAAAAGGGCAACAGTGTCGCTGTACATATTTTGTCCTTCAGCACCCATAACTACGGATATCAGCTCCAGGTCTCCTTTTTTTGCCCCGCCTACCAGACACTGTTTTGCTTTGGTGGTATAGCCGGTCTTGATGCCTGTGGCATACTCATATCTGAACCGATCGTATATTTCCCATATAAGTTTGTTGGAGTTTGTTATATAGTTCCTTTCCTCCTGTTTATTTGTTTTTGGGATGGTATATTTGACTTCTTTGACCACAGCCCGGAACTTTTCCAAAGTCATTGCATGCTTTGCAATCATAGCAAGATCTCTTGCAGTCGTATAATGATTATCATTGTGCAGGCCGTTGGGATTGACAAAGTTTGTGCTTGTGGCACCCAGTTCCCTGGCTCTGCTGTTCATAAGCTTTGCAAATTCCTCCACAGAACCTGAAATGTGCTCTGCTATGGCTACGGCGGCATCATTAGCAGATTCCAGCATCAAGGCATAAAGCAGCTGCTCCATGGTCAGCTGCTCTCCCGGCACAAGGTAAATCTGACTGCTTCCAATCTCAACAAGAGGAGGATTCGTGCCTATAGTGACTATTTCATCTAACTTCCCGTGCTCAACTGCCAGAAGCCCTGTCATCACTTTTGTGGTACTTGCCGGATATCGTTTTTCATCCGCGTTTTTTTCGTACAGGACCTTCCCTGTTTCGGCATCTATCAAAATGGCTGATGGAGCGGTAACCTCGGGCACATCTCCATAAACCCGTACAAAAGGCATCATAATACTTAATACCATAATATATGCAATTAATCTTTTCATCCGTTTCTCCTTGTGAATTATGTTTATCCCATACAATTGAATGAGTCTTGTGTCAACAACCACTAGTATATCAAAAAAGTTTGCCGATGGCACCCCTTTGGCAAAGGTTTTTTGAATAATTTTATTGGGAATAAATAGGATAATTATTGCAACATGGAAAAGAAGGAAATAAATAGAAAATGTAGAAATATGTATATTACTAGTGAGACGAAGGAGGGTAAAGGTTCAAGATGGTTTATATTTCAAGGACACAAAAATCAATACTTGCATTTGTCATAATTGTTCTGGTCATAATAAGCGGTACCATATATATAAGGCGGGAAAAGGCTACGGAGATAAGCCTTGCTGAGGCTGTCCCGCATCAGGCAGAAGCACAGGCTGAAACAAAGCCTGCGGAAATATCCGTATATATCTGCGGTTTTGTCAAGAATCCCGGAGTAGTAAAGGTCATGGAGGGAACACGGCTTGATGAGGCTATTGGACTGGTGGGGGGAGTTGTTGAGGAAGCTGATTTGGAGGCTGTTAATCTTGCATACAGCCTTGCTGATGAAGATATGATATACATCCCAAAGAAGGGTGAAAGCCCTCAAGGAACAGGAAAGACAATTCCGGGGGTTAATACGGTCAAGAGTGCGGCAGTTAACAAGCAGGGAAAGATAAATATCAATACAGCAGGTGAAAAAGAACTGGATACACTTGAGGGAGTGGGGCCGGCTACAGCAAAAGCAATCATACTATACAGGGAACAGAAAGGACCCTTCAATACCATTGAGGATATTAAGAAGGTAAGCGGTATAGGGGAAGCCAAGTTCAGCAAAATGAAGGATAAGATAACGGTAGAGTAGAATAATGCGGCGTATCTGAAGTTTGCAGTCATCCTGAAGAGCACCAGCCTTATATCCCGACCCGCACGATATTAGCTTTGGACAGAATCAGAGCTTGATACTTGTAAAATCCTGACGCACATAAACCCAACATCGTGTTGGTATGTGCTGGATTTACCTCACGTAAATCCCACGGATTTTACCGCGTATCTACTCTTGATTCTGTTGCCCAAAGCCAATAAGTGCTCGCTGATATACAAGGCTAGTGCTCTTGGAGTATGACCGCAAACTTATGTTATGTCGCATTTTTCTTCGGGACACGCGAAACGTCCCCATGTCTACATGTCTCACAAAACATATAGTCAAAAATTATTGGAATATATGATATAATAGTGTGGAAAATGAAATATAGCTGTGAAGTTGAAAGGAGGCGGCATTATGGATAGCAAAAATAAAATAAGGCTTACTCAAATGACCAAAAGCTCGGGCTGAGCTGCCAAAATAGGTCCGGAGACCCTGGCGCAGGTACTGTGCCAGCTGCCAAAGTTTTACGATGAAAACTTAATAGTAGGTATCGATACCTCCGATGATGCTGCCGTATATAAGATAGATGAAGATAAAGCAGTGATTCTGACTATGGATTTCTTTACTCCTATTGTAGATGACCCATATACCTTTGGACAGATTGCAGCAGCAAACTCCTTAAGTGACATATATGCTATGGGCGGAAGGCCTGTTACTGCAATGAATATATTATGCTTTCCCACTTGTCTGCCTATTGACATTATGAAAGAAATCCTTAAGGGTGGAGCGGATAAGGTCAAAGAAGCCGGTGCAATAGTTGTCGGAGGGCATTCCGTAGAAGATGATGAACCGAAGTTCGGCCTTTCTGTTATGGGAATGGTACATCCCGGGAAAGTAACCGCCAATTCCGGGGCAAAGCCCGGGGATATGCTTATACTTACAAAGCCCTTGGGCATTGGTATATTGAATACTGCAATAAAAGCAGATGCTGCTGATGAAGAGGTATATAAAAAGGCAGTGGATGTTATGTCATACCTTAATAAGGATGCGTGTGAAGCAATGATGAAGGTTGGCATAAACGGCTGTACTGATGTAACGGGCTTCGGCCTTTTGGGGCATAGCTACGAAATGGCTGAAGCAAGCAATGTTTCCCTGGAAATATGGCCGGATTATATTCCCATTATTAAGGAAAGCATTGAACTTGCAAAAATGGGGATAATTCCTGCAGGTGCATACAATAATGAGGGATATATAGGAGAGCATGTCCGATTTGATAAAAGCATAAAGCAGGAAATCAGGGATATCATGTACGATCCTCAGACCTCGGGCGGACTTTTGATATCAGTGCCCGAAGAAAACAGTGAGAAACTGATGGAGGAACTTCGAAAAAACAATAAAACAGATTTCAACATAATTGGGAAGGTAAGGACAAAAGGTGAATACTCAATAGAAGTAATATAGATATGAGGTTATGGAGGTAAAAATATGATTGATAAAAAGAGCATATTGAGCAGCATTCCCTCCGTTGACGAACTAATGAAGGATAAGGAGCTTGAAAGGCTGGCCGTACTGTATTCAAGAACTGCTGTGGTAGAAGGTATAAGGGAATACTTGGGGGAATACAGAAAGCATGTCATGTCTGCAAAAAAAGACGAAGAATTGGATTTAGTAAATGGCTCCGATATTATGAAGGGTATAATAGAAAAAATCCATAATATGATGAGGAATAATCTTGTCAATGTTGTCAATGCAACAGGGGTTGTGCTTCATACAAATTTGGGAAGATCACCCCTCAGCAGCAGGCTGAAGGATACCCTATGGAGTATCGCTTCAAGGTATTCCAACCTTGAGATGGACCTGGAAGCGGGAGAGAGGGGCTCGAGATACTCTCATGTGGAAGAACTGATATGCAAGCTGACAGGAACGCAGGCAGCAATGGTGGTAAATAACAATGCCGCAGCGGTAATGCTTGTTCTGAGCACTATGGCCAAAGGCCGGGAGGTAGTGGTGTCCAGGGGGCAGCTTGTTGAAATAGGAGGCTCTTTCAGGGTACCTGATGTAATGAAACAAAGCGGGGCCGCCCTTGTTGAGGTAGGTACTACCAATAAGACACATATTGAAGACTATGAAAGCGCAGTTAATGAGAACACTGCAGTTCTTATGAAGGTACATACGAGCAATTACAGGATACTGGGCTTTACGAGCCAGGTGGAGTCGGAGGAATTGACGGCTTTGGGCAGGAAACTGGGGCTTCCTGTAATAGAAGACCTGGGAAGCGGGCTTCTTATGGATCTGACAGAGTATGGACTGCCCTACGAGCCGACAGTGCAGCAGGCTGTCAAAGCAGGCATGGATGTGGTGACCTTCAGCGGGGATAAAATGCTTGGGGGACCTCAAGCCGGTATAATTGTTGGCAAAAAGGAATATATAGACAAGATGAAGAAGAATCCTCTTACAAGAGCAATGAGGATTGACAAGCTTACTTTGGCTGCTCTCGAAGGGACTCTGAAGCTTTATACGGATAAAGAGCTTGCTTTGGCAGAAATTCCGGTGCTCAGAATGCTTACCTATGACAGCGAGGAGTTGGGCAAAAAAGCCAGGCGCCTTGGTGTGAGGCTGAAAAAATCCATTGGAGATATGGCGGCAATAGGAATTGAAGATGAGTTTTCCGAAGTGGGAGGAGGCTCAATGCCTTTGCATAAAATGCCTACAAAGGTTGTTGCAATAAAGCCGAAGGCAGTATCCCTGACGGGACTGGAAGAAAAGCTGAGGGCATACAAGACTCCGGTGATAGCAAGGATAGTCAGGGATAGGCTACTGCTTGACATCAGGACGATAATGGATGATGAATATAAGGTTGTGGAAGATGCAATGCTATGGGCGTTTACCCAGCTATCAGGAAGCAAATTGAGGGAAGGCGAGGGTCAGGCTTGAAGAATGTGATAATAGGAACAGCAGGGCATATAGACCATGGGAAGACAACTCTCATAAGAGCTTTGACGGGAAGGGATACTGACAGGCTGAAAGAGGAAAAGGAGAGAGGAATATCCATTGAGCTGGGCTTTACATACTTTGACCTTCCAAGCGGGAGAAGAGCAGGAATTATTGATGTCCCCGGCCATGAGAGGTTTATTAAAAACATGCTTGCAGGTGCCGGAGGAATTGATGCAGTAATACTTGTGATAGCTGCAGATGAGGGTGTAATGCCTCAGACCAGGGAGCATCTCAACATACTTTCCCTGCTGCAGGTAAAGAAGGGAATCATAGCTCTTACAAAAAAGGACATGGTAGACCAGGAATGGCTGGAAATGATAATTGAGCAGGTTAGGGAAGAGACTGCAGGCACTTTCCTTGAAAACGCAAATATAATACCCGTATCATCAATCAGCGGTGAAGGGCTGAAAGAGCTTATTGCAGAGATAGATTCCGTGACAGAAATTGTGGAAGAGAAGGATGCTCATAAGGTATTCAGGCTTCCCGTAGACAGGGCCTTTACCATAACAGGCTTTGGTACTGTAGTGACAGGTACGCTTATTTCGGGCAGTATAAACGAAGGGGACAGGATTGAGATATACCCGGGAAAAACCGAGACAAGAGTACGTTCCATACAGGTACATGAAAAAAGTGTAAAGACTGCATATGCAGGACAGCGGGTGGCTATAAATATCGCAAATATAAAGCTTGATGAAATCCGAAGAGGAGATGTTTTAGCACAGCCCGGGTGTATGGAACCTACAATGATGCTGGATGCAAGGCTGGAAATATTGAAGGATGCGGATAAAATTATTGACAATAGGGACAGGTTAAGATTTTATCACGGAACCTCTGAGATAATGTGCAGAGTAGTACTACTGGACAGGGAAGAATTGAAGCCGGGGGAGAGTGCATTCGTGCAGCTCAGACTGGAGGAGGAGACTGCCTGCATGAAGGGAGACCGTTTTGTTATCAGGACATATTCTCCGATGCTTACCATAGGCGGAGGGACAGTGCTGGAACCCAATCCTCCCAAGAGAAAGCGCTTCAAAGAGGATGTAATAGATGAACTGAAGATTAAAGAGCAGGGCAATCCGACAGAGGTAGTTGAGAGGTATCTGATACAGAACAGCGATAAGTTTCCCGAAAAGAAAACAATATTAAAGGCAGCAGGAAACATGACTGCCGAACTTTATGACAAGATAGCTGCCGAGCTTCTGGAGAAAAAGCTTATTACCGAGTTCAGGCTTGGAGATGAGACTTATGTACTTCATGTGAAGTATCTGAGGGATGTGGAGACCAAACTTACAGAGCTGCTGGAGTCATATCACAGGAGAAATCCGCTGAAAAGCGGAATATCAAAGGAAGAGCTTAGGACCAAGGTTTTTGAAGGTATGAAGCCAAGACTGGCTGATATGGTTTTCGGATATTTTGAAGCTTGCGGAATTATCAGGCTTGAGAGTCAATATGCCGCATTAAGCGGTTTTAAGGTGCAATTCAACAAACAGCAGGAGCATATTAGGGATACTATCATGCAGGAATATAAAAAGAACCGGTTCAACCCTCCCAGGCTTTCAGAACTGGCTGCAGCAAACCGTTTGAACATAAACCAATGCCAGGAGGTATACATTGCTCTGATTGAAATGGGCGAGCTTGTGAAGCTGGATGAGGATATTGCTTTTTCAAAGGATGCATATAATGAAGCAGCAGAGCTTTTAAGGAAGTACATAAAGGACAACGGTTCGATACAGCTTGGCCAGTTCAGGGATCTGCTGGGCACCAGCAGAAAATATGCTATGGCACTCCTGGATTATTTTGATCAGAATAAGATTACGAAGCGTATTGGAGATAACAGAGTATTGTTCTAAGAGGAGGACTGGGTTTCAGTCCTCTTTTTCATGAATTCATATATCTCTCCGGCTATGGTTCTGAATAGGGATTGTACGCTTGAGCCGCTGTCCTTGCTCATTACTATCATTATATAAGGATTATTCTTGAGGAATACTATGCCTGCGTCGTTATAGACCCCCTCGCCTGAGCTGGTGCCTGTCTTGTGAGCGACGGGAGATTTGTAGCCTATTCCTGCAGGCAGCCTGTTTGAATATATATTGTTCAGAAGAGCTTCCAGGAACAGCTTGTCATTGTCCGCTCCGAAGGTCCTGCCATGGTACAGCAGGTCAAGCACATGCCCCAGATCCTTTGGAGTCGTTCTGGGAGACTTGGAAATCCCGTATCTCTTGATGTTGTTTTTGACAGAGGTGCCTTGGGCAGGCATTATTTCGCTGTATACGATACTGTTTTTCACTCCCAGATCCTTAAGGATTTTATTAATCTGCTCTGAGCCTAAATGACGAAGGGTAATATTGAAATAATCATTTATTGAATGGCTTATCATTCTGGATAATAGGTATTTTAGATTGTATTTGCTTTTGGTGGTTTCATCGGTATAGACCTTGTCAAGCTCCAATTCCCCGCGGCTGTTCATATAGTACATTACTGCGGCTGATAGAAGCTTGCAGGTGGAGGCGGAATTAAAGTACCCTTCATCCGGATTGTCCGGATTTGTTTTTTCCCCGTTGAAAGCATATTCAAAACCGGTATTCAGTTCCTTGATGTATATTCCTATGGTTCCCCTGCCCCTGTTTTTATAATATGAGTTTATCCGTTTTATTATAATTTCTTCAACATTTTTATTGAAGTCTGAAGCAGCTTGCTGCTGAGCTTCATCAGGCTGCTCAGGCTCCTGCTGCTCAGGGACAGGTGAAGGTACTGCCTCCTCACGGGATTCAGGCACAGGAAGGGGTTCTGCTTCAGTAGCAGGTGCAGACTCAGGGGCAGCAGGATCTGATGTTGTTTCTGCCGGTTCAATACTGTATGTGATATATGAACACAAAGATATAATAAGAAAAAACAGTGTAAGTATTTTTAAACCTTTATACATTTCAAGACCTCATTTAAGCATAATTCAATCATTAAAATATATGCAGGAGGGTCATGAAAATCAAGTTATCCCAAAAAAAGAAGCACTATGGGTATTGTTTTTTATGTTGACAGATATCAAGAATCTTAGGAGGAATATACCGGGCGGAGTCTTGATATTGCTTAACAGCGGCAGCATTTAATGCTGCAATTTATAGGCACTTTTGTGCAGGTAAATAATTGTTGACATTAAATGGTATCGGTGTTATACTTATATAACTGGTGATTTAACGATATTAAAACCATTTCCTATTATTTGTCAGGAGAATGTATAATGTTTGAAAGTTGTTAAATCCTAATAAATAATAGGAGGTAATAAAATGGCTGATAAGAATTTAACTTGCAAGGACTGTGGAACAGAATTTGTATTCACAGAAGGCGAGCAGGCTTTTTATAAGGAAAAGGGCTTCGAAAACGAACCTCAGAGATGTCCTGACTGCAGAAAAGCAAAAAAAGCACAGAGAAACAACAGAGACTTCAGAAGATAATATTGCGTAAAAGGGAGTGTTGCTGCTACTTGATAAGTGGCCAGCGATACTCTTTTTTTATTTTTTGCCGTTTTTCTCTGTATGCCGGCAGTTTTTATTTGCTTGAAGTATATGGAAATGTTATATTAACATAGATACTGAGAAAAAAGATCTAATAATACGTATTAATTATTAAATAAGTATTGGAAGATGGGGGAATGAATGTGAGAAGAATACTATTGGTCGAAGATGACTTAAGCTTGATTGAAGGCCTTAAGTTCTCACTTTCCAGGCATGATTTTGACGTGACTGTTGCAAGGACTGTGAAAGAAGCCGGGGAATTTTTCAGTCGAAATGAATATCAATTGATCATACTGGATTTAATGCTTCCGGACGGAAGCGGCTTTGATATATGCAAAAGTATTAGGCAGCAATCCGCTGTTCCGATTATTTTTCTGACGGCCTCCGATGAAGAGGTAAATGTTGTAATGGGATTGGACCTGGGCGGAGATGACTATATATCAAAGCCCTTTAAGCTGAATGAGCTAATATCCAGGATAAATGCCATATTGCGGCGCAGCAGTGCAGAGAGCAGCCAGACTGAACTAAGCTCAAACGGGATTGTGGTTAAGCTGCTGGAAGGCAGGGCAATAAAAAACGGAAAGGACATGGAGCTTACATCAGTTGAATATAAATTGCTGTGCCTGTTCATGAATAATCCCAGGAGGGTGATGCCCAGGGACCAGATAATGGAGTGCCTGTGGGATTCACATGAGAGTTTTATTGATGACAATACCCTGAATGTTTATATAAGCAGGCTGCGGGAGAAAATTGAAAAAGATCCGAAACATCCTTCATTCCTGGTGACATTAAGAGGAATGGGGTATAAATGGAATATAACAGAGGGATAAGCTATGGATTTATTGATTAATAAAAGCGCAAAAAGGCTTCTGATTCAGCTGGTGCTGATTCTTGTAGCTGGAATTGCAGTTTTTCAGGCTGCTGCATATATAAATGCACTCCGCTTCAAGAACGTCATTATCGTTCATGATTATGAGCTTGCCGGATATTTGGAGCGGGCACATCCGGAGCTTTCTGCGGAAATACGGTCTGCTTTTACAGCAGAAAAATCCTCCGCCGATATTGAAGCAGGAAGAGCTTTGCTTGGAAAATCCGGATACAAGCAAAGCACGGAATTGTTTTTGGTCCCCCGGGCAAACAGGTTTTATAGGATGAACATGGCAGCATATTTTGCTCTTAACGTCTTTTTAGGTTTTGCAGTTCTGCTTTCCGTCATTTCATTCCTGAACCTGCATTTTAAAACAATAGACCAATATAGCAGCGATATAAACGGAATAATTAAGGGACATGCTTCCGGAAGGCTTGAGGACAGCGGCGAAGGCAGCCTGCCCAAGCTTGCGGCATCTATTAATGCCATGACCTCATCATTATATGCGCATATTGAGAAGGAGAGGCAGAACAGGAATTTTATGAAGGACATTTTGGAAAATGTTTCCCACCAGTTGAAGACGCCGTTATCAGCCCTTGGTATATACAATGAAATCATGAGGGGTGAAAATGTACAAAATGAGGTAATATCAAAATTCCTGGATAAAAGCGTCAAGGAGCTTGAACGCATGCATAATCTGACAGCCGGCCTTTTGAAGCTGGCCAGACTGGACGCGGGTATTATTGAGATGAACAAGAAAAGCCACATTTTAAAGGATATTATAGAGCAAGCAGTGGAAAGCTTTGAGGCAAGGCTGCAAATAGAACGCAAAACCTTTGAAATAAATGCCGACAGCAGCATTTCATACAGCTGCGACAGGGAGTGGATCCTTGAAGCCTTGAGCAATTTGTTCAAGAATGCAGTGGAGCACACTAATCCGGGAAACCATATCAGAGTACTGGCGGAAGAAACTCCGCTGATGGTTAAAATTACTGTTGAAGACAATGGAGAAGGTATACACCCTGATGATATCAACCATATTTTCAAAAGGTTTTTTAGGAGCAAGTTTTCTCAGAACAAACAGGGAACCGGTATAGGACTTACCTTGGCCAAAACAATCATAGAAATGCATGACGGATTCATAACCGCAGAAAGTACAAAAGGTGCGGGTACAAAATTCGTTGCTCACCTGCCCAGATTACAGGATTGTAAGCTTCAATAAATATTAGAGTAAGGTTGGTATGTTATTCTGTGAAAAGAGACTTAATAACATTGAGGTGTGAAAATGGAAATATTAAGAACGGAAAATCTGTCAAAAACTTATGGAAAGGGAGAAACCAAAGTGGAAGCCCTGAAAAATGCTTCCTTTTCTATTGAAAAGGGAGAATTTGTGTCTATTGTCGGGCCTTCGGGTTCGGGGAAAAGCACACTTCTCAATCTTATCGGGGCATTGGATAATCCGACCTCCGGAAAGGTCTTTCTAAACGGGCACGACATATATGCTATGAAAGAGGAAGAACTGGCTGTATTCCGCAGACGGAGCATAGGCTTCATTTTTCAGGCATATAACCTGATACCCGAACTGAATGTCGAGGAGAATATAGTTCTGCCCTTGCTGCTGGACTATAAGAAGCCTGATAAGGAATATATCGATGAACTCCTCAACACATTGGGGCTTACAGAGAGGAGGCATCATTTGCCGAATCAGCTTTCGGGGGGACAGCAGCAGCGTGTGGCAATTGGGCGGGCCCTTGCGGCCAGGCCTGCTGTTATTTTAGCCGATGAGCCTACAGGAAACCTTGACAGCAGGAGCAGCAGGGATGTTGTTGATTTGATGAGGCTGTCGGTGGATAAATACAGGCAGACTCTTCTTATGATAACTCATAACGAGAACTATGCCTCTTATGGTGACCGGGTATTCAGAGTTGAGGATGGAATTGTTGCCGAGCTCGGGGGTGGCGTGAGATGAAAAGCTATCTGATGCTTGTACAGAACTACCTTAAAGCCCACAGCAAAAAGACGAGGCTGGCTGTCATAAGCGTCACAATATCAGTTGCACTTGTAACCGGGATGTTTTCGATGGTTGATTTTTTCTTAAGGTTTGAAAAGCTTCAGGTGATTTATACCTATGGAAACTTTCATCTTGCCGTTAAAGATGCCTCTGATGAAGAAGCAGCTATTTTAAGAAGCCGTATTGATGTTCGGAATGCCGGAAGATGGAAGGACTTTGGGAATGGGAAAATAAACGGAACTGACTGCAGGCTTGGAGCGCTGGAAGAAGTATTTGCGGGAAATATGAATATTGAAGTACTGCAAGGGAATTTCCCTAGGGGGAAAAACGAAGTAATGCTTGAGGCATGGGCAGCGGAACGCTTGCTTCAAGGGGAAGAAACAGGGCATATAGTCAGAATAACCTTTGAGGACAAAACAGAAAAGGAATTTGCAGTAAGCGGGATTTATAATGACCTGGGCAATATGAAGGCTGCAGGCATGCCGGGGGTAATGATGTCCGTATCGGGAGCAGAGGATATTGCTGATGTAAAGCAGAACCTGTTTTTCGTTGAGTTCAAAAACAAGGTGAAAATCAACAGGGCAGTTGCTGAGATAAAAGATGAATTGAGCCTTGCTGACGATAGAATAGGCTTGAACACCCAGTTGCTTTCAGTCATAGGACAAAGTGAGCACAAAGCGGCAACCGGGCTGTATACCGTAGGAGCTGTACTGTTCATTCTGGTTCTTGCGGCGGGTGTAGTCATGATATACAATACCTTTAATATTTCAGTCATGGAGAGAGTGAGGCAATTCGGACTATTAAGATGCGTCGGCGCATCAAAAGCACAGATAAAAAAGCTGGTACGAAAAGAAGGGCTTGCCATTACTTTAAGGGCAATACCCCCGGGTATAGCATTGGGTATGCTGATGGCGTTTGTCTGTTCTGCAATACTGAAATTTTACAACAATACGATTTTCGGTGAAATCCCGTTGTTCAGCATCAGCATTGCGGGAATTCTGCTGGGAATAGCTATTGGATTTCTTACGGTTTTTATTTCTTCCCTGATACCTGCAAAAAAGGCCGCCGGGGTCTCTCCCGTAAATGCTGTATCTGGAAGCAATGAGATGAAAATCTCAAAAACTGTTAAGAAAGGCTTCTTATCAAAGCTTATACGTCTGGAAACTGCAATGGGGGTAAACAGCGCTTTCATGAAGAAGAAAACCCTCTTTCTGATGTCATGCTCCATTGCATTAAGTATAATCATGTTCCTGGGCTTTAATGTATTTATTGATTTCATGTATACTTCCCTGAAAACCACGAAGCCTTATACCCCTGACATTTCCCTGGTTTCTGAGCAGGGTATGGGAGATGGGGTTTTTGAAAGGCTGTCAGAATTGGATGGAGTTAAACGGATTTATGGGAGAAAACTTGCCTATGTTAATGCATCCTTTGATGTTTCAAGGCTTAGCGAAGCATATAAAAAAAGCTTTAAGGAGATAAAGACAGAAGGTAGCGGCCTTTTTATACCCCCGGAGAAGTCCTGGCTGATTTCCTATGATAAGAACCAATTCAGATGGGCAAAGGCAGACTTGCTGGAGGGTGAACTTTCAGAAGCAGGGATGAATGAGGAGAATGGTATCATTGCTGTTGCGCAAAACTTGAGGAATAATATTACAACAGAGACTGCCGGCCTGAAGCTTGGAGACAAGGTATATATTGACTCTCCCAAAGGGAAAAAGGAGCTTAAAGTGATGGGGATACTTAGGCAGGTGCCCTTTAACAGTCATGAGCTGACCCTTACTGCATTTGTCGTAACTGAGAAGGTATTTTCCGATATTATGGGAGAGGCCGGCTTCAAGGTTATTGATATTCAGTTGAAAAATAAAAGAGATGAAGAAACGGTTGAAATTCTGAAAAGTATGGCAGCTGACGATATTACCTTCCTGGATATACGCCAGAAGAATTCTGAAATGAATCAGTTATTCATGACCATGGCGGTTTTTGTATACGGCTTTGTTGCTGTCATTGCAATAATTAGCATCTTGAACATCATGAATACTATGAATACCAGCGTTGTAACAAAAACAAGGCACCTGGGGGTAATGAGGGCAGTCGGAATGTCAGGCAGGCAGCTGAAAAGGATGGTTCTGGCCGAAGCTGCAACATACAGCCTTATCGGATCTGCTGCAGGGACCGTAATGGGGTTATTGCTGCAAAAGATACTGATTATGAATTATCTTTCAAGCTTTAATATTAAATGGAGGTTTCCGCTGTTTCAAATAATCATTATTTTGGTGCTTGTATCAATAGTTACTGTTTTTTCGGTTATCGGCCCTCTAAAGCGAATTAGGGAGAAGGGTATTACAGAGATTGTAAATTCC
>Ga0208695_1001605_pt1 | contig 18424 bp, 16 predicted proteins | sample AD_UKC111_MetaG_FD_184449 | JGI IMG/M metagenome (GOLD analysis project Ga0208695, IMG submission 184449) | Active sludge microbial communities of municipal wastewater-treating anaerobic digesters from Hong Kong - AD_UKC111_MetaG (SPAdes)... | ecosystem: Engineered > Bioreactor > Anaerobic >...
ACTTATCTATTGCGATGTTTCCTTTTCCCATAAATAGAAAATTTATCTCAATATAATTAAAATTTTATTGTTTTGTATGAGTTATGGAGAAAATATGAAGACCAGAAAATAATAAAAAGTCTCTGCTTTTCAGATTGCTTTTACTTTATTGAATGACATCTGAAAGTAATCTCACAATGATTCAGGGAAAATAACGAATATAGTTACGTATGTCTGGAAGTTGATCTTTCGGAAAACTAAATGCACTTCCATTGGTCATCGGTTAAGGAGTTTTCTTGCCTGGAAGGTATCGATTTTGCACCAGAAGCCTGCCTTAAATTCGGGTCAATTTACACGAAATCGATACCCTGTTCCAGCCCACAACACATTATATATTTAATGACTGTTTGGAGGATGGAGTCAATTTATCACGATTCCTCACTTAACCGAAGACACATGAATGCACTTCAAATAAAATGGAAGGATGGCTTATTTATCTTTTTTATTTACTTTACATATCTTTATTTATAAACTTAAATTAACTTTTATATAATAGTTTTCATAGCCATTTTTTTATTCTTTACATGTTACTCTACTTGTGGAGGTTGCAGATGCAGCAAAGTCTGAAAGAGAGACTGATATATACCCTTCAAGAAAAAACGGTGGACAGAGCCCCATGCCTTTCCGTAACTCAGACCGGGACTGTAGAGCTGATGGACATAGCCGGGGCAGCATGGCCAGAAGCCCACCTGGACCCGGAAAAAATGGCAGCTCTTGCTCTGGCAGGTCACAAAATTGCAGGTCTTGAAGCTGTTCGTTACCCTTACTGCCTGACAGTACTTGCCGAAGCTATGGGCTGCAGTGTAAGAATGGGCACAAAAGACATCCCTCCTTCGGTTTTAACTCATCCCTACTCAATAGGACCTGAGCACCTTAGCTTCCCGGAAGACCTGCTCCATAAGGGAAGAATTCCCACCGTCCTGAAAGCGACTGAAATTTTAGAGGACCGAATTAGAAAAGATACAGAAAATGAAGTACCGCTTATTGCGGGAATGGAAGGTCCAGTAACAGTTTTAACCCACCTTGCAGAAGTAAAAAATTGCCTTATATGGACAATAAGAAAGCCCGAGTATTTCAATGCCTTTATGGAAATCTGCACAGATATCTGCATAGAATATGCAAATGCACTCTTTGACTACGGCGCAGACGTTATCAGTATGCCCGATGGAGGAATAATAGGTTCAAAAATGATGCCGCCTTCAGTTCTTGAAAATTCCATCAAGCCCTTCTACAAACGTCTCTGCAAAAAAGTAAAAGGTCCAAAAATCCTCCATATCTGCGGGGATATCGAAAGTTTCCTGAAAACACTCTCTGAGTGTGGTTTTGATGCCATCAGCATAGAAGAAAAAGTAAGCATAAAAGCCGCAAAAGAGGCTATTGGTGATAGGTCAAGTTTAATTGGAAACGTATCTCCCTCAAGAACCCTGCTCTTCGGAACTCCTCACGACGTAAAAGCAGAAGCAAAGCAATGTCTTTCAGAAGGTGTGGATATTCTGGCTCCTGGATGCGGAATTGCTCCATGGACTCCACTTGCCAATATCAGAGCACTGGTGGATGCAAGAAATGAATGGTATGATGAAAAGAATTGAGTAAAAATGTAGAAGTAATTAAAAAGGATGCGAGAGGTGCGATTCGAACGCACGAATTCCTACGAAACTGGACTCTGAATCCAGCGCCTTTGACCTGGCTGGGCAACTCTCGCATGATGTGATTTATGTTCCGCAGCACATAGTAGTGCTCTTTGTTTTTATACTTTTTCCTTGAAAACCCTCTCTGAAGGCGAAAAAGCACTTTAACCTGAAAAATATATTTGTCTCAGCCTGGGCTCCTCAAAGATAATTGGGGAAATTGATGAATTTTCACTTCATCAATTTCAGTATAAGGGCTTTCTGCGCATGCAGGCGGTTTTCTGCCTCTTCGAATATTACGGAGTTCGGGCCGTCCATGACTTCGTCCGTGATCTCAAGGCCTCTCCGTGCTGGCAGGCAGTGCATTACTATTACATCCGGTTTTGCGACTCCGAGGAGTTCGGTATTGACCTGGAAAGATTTAAAGTCCCTAAGGCGCTTTTCCTGCTCTGCTTCATCCCCCATGGAGACCCAGACATCAGTATATATTATGTCTGCATCTTTTGCGGCAGTTCCTGGGTCGTCTGTGATTGTGAATTTCCCTCCAAGGGCTTTTGCCTGCTCAAGGAATTCGGCTTTGGGCTCGTAACCTTTCGGGCATGCAATGGCAAATTCCATACCCATAATTGCCGAGCCAAGAAGGGCGGAATTGCAGACATTATTCCCGTCGCCAATCCAGGCAAACTTCAGGCCTTCAAACCTGTTTTTGCACTCCATGATGGTCATGAAATCGCCAAGGATCTGGCAGGGGTGTTCCCTGTCTGAAAGGGCGTTTATCACGGGTATGGTCGAGAATTCGGCAAGCTTTTTCACGGTCTCATGGCTCATAACCCTTGCCATGATCCCGTGCAGGTAGCCGGAAAGGGTTCTGGCTGTGTCTTCAATGGTTTCGCCTCTGCCTACCTGGATATCCCTGGAGTTCAGGTAAAGGGCATGCCCTCCGAAATCGCTCATTGCAACTTCAAAGGATACTCTGGTCCTTGTGGAGGATTTTTCGAAAATCATTCCAAGGCTTTTGTGCTTAAGGTATTCGGTAGGTTCTCCTGCCTTACGTTTTTTCTTCAGGTCAGCGGCCGATTCAAGGAGTTCGTATATCTCCTCCCTGGACAGGTCAGTTATAGAAAGTACATCTCTCTTCATCGTCTCAAACCCCGACTTCTTTCTGGCTGAATTTAAACTTCTGGCTGAATCCAAGCTTTAATTAATGCATAGTACTTATTTACACATATTTTTACGGGTACTCCTGCATATTTTTTAAACAATCAGCCTCTAAGTTCTTTCATATGGTCTATTCTTTTCTGGATAAGACTGGCAGTGCCTATGTCTCTCCTGAAGAAGAGTCTACCGTGAATATTTTCAAGAGCATTCTGAGCGATCTTTTCTGCAGCTTCTATTGTGTCTGCGCACCCTACAACAGCAACGGCACGGGAGCTGGTAGTATAAATTTTCCCTTCTTTTTCGTATACACTTGCATAATAAACTGAAGCTTCCCCTATATCTCCTACGGCTACCTCACTGTCTTTTTCTGGATTGTCCGGATAGCCTGCCGGGACTGCGTATTTACATACTGTAGCTTTTCTGCTGAACTTTACAGGCAGGTTTCCGAGGGTTCCTTTTACCACAGCAGACATTATTTCTACAAAATCAGTCTCTATAAGGGGGATAACGTTCATGGCTTCAGGGTCTCCAAACCTTGCATTGAACTCCACGACTTTGGGGCCGCTGGCTGTAAGGATAAACTGTCCGTAAAGAATTCCCTTATATCCGGTTCCGGTTTCCTCGTGCAGAGCTGTTACTGTATGTCGCATAATCTTTTTTGCCTTCTCGATGTCTTCGGGAAGCATGAAAGGAAGGATCTCTCCTGCGTCAGTGTATGAACCCATTCCGCCTGTGTTTGGTCCGAGGTCCCCTTCATAAGCTCTCTTATGGTCCTGAACTGCAGGGAAAAAGGCAAGGTTTTTTCCGTCAACAAATGCCTGGAGGGTGAATTCCTCTCCTATGAAACGCTCCTCAATAACCACAGGCCCTTTTTCCAGAAGCTCGCTTGTATATTCCTTTGCAGCTTTAAGGTCAGGGAGCTGGTCGCCCATGACTTTTACTCCTTTTCCGCCTGTAAGTCCCGAGGGCTTGACTGCAACATCGCCCAGCTTTTCAATAAAAGCGTGTGCTGGAGCTTCATCTGTAAAAACTTCATAGGCAGGGCAGCCTTCTATACCGTATTTCTTCATGAAATTTCTTGCCCATGCCTTGTCAAACTCAATAACCGCACAGGCTTTTTTGGGGCCTACAACAGGGATTCCGGCTTCCCACAGGGCATCTGCAGCTCCTGCTGCAAGTGGAGCTTCAGGACCCACAAAAGCCATCTCAATGCCCTTAGCTTTTGCATATTCTACGATTTTTTCAACCTCTGTTTCTTTTTCGAGCAGGAAGTCCTCACAGAGGGCGGCAATTCCCGGATTTTTCTTTGCCATTAACGCATAAAGGATAGGGTTATGCTTGCTTTTCTTTATTCCTTCGGCAATGGCGTGTTCCCTTCCGCCTCCGCCGATAAGCAAAATCTTCATTTTCATTCTCCTTGTTCAAAAAAATTTATTTTTCAATCAAAAATTTGTTCTTGATACCTGATGAGGAAATGCAGTGAAAAAAAAGGTAATGGATTATGGGGCTCACAAGACCTTTCTTTCGAGTTAATATTTTCTTCTTTTTATAAGTGATATTTTTAACCAATAACACAATAAAGGATTTCCTAATTCTCTATTTCTTCTGATAAATATCTTCTCATTGTTAAGCTTCGAATTTATATAAAAACCGGTGAGTTTCAACTTCTTTTTAGAGTCTCGTTTTTATCTCCTTCACAAAGTTCATTTTAATACTTTTTGTCAAAATATAATCAGAGGAATCATACTTTAGGCGCGTTTATGGGTAGTAAAATTAAAAGTGCTTCAAACCCCTAAAAACATAAAATAATCTTTAACACGTATACAAAAATAGAGATTCTGGGAAGTGCTCCGGCACTTCCTTTGCTTAAACTATTCCTTACTTATGCTATTCCTTATTTTAACAGGTCACTTGCACTTACCAGAGGCACGAGTTGAACATCTGCTTCTTTCAGTTTTTCCCCTGCTCCTTCTTCTCTGTCCACTACAGTGATTACGTATTTAACACTGGCTCCGGCCTCCCTGACAACTTCTATTGCGTCTCTCACCGATCCTCCGCTGGTCGTTACATCTTCAAGCATTACAAGCCTGTCTTCAGGTTTCAGGTCTCCAACGAACCTGCTTTTTGTGCCGTAGTCTTTTACAGATTTCCTTACTATCAGAAGGGGAAGTTCAGTTTCCAGAGAAACTGCGGTTGCCAGAGGGACACCTCCCAGTTCCACACCTGCAACTGTATCCACATCCATTTCTTTTATCCTGAGGGCTGCCTGCCTGGCAATTATTTTAAGGGTTCCGGGGTCGGTGCTGGCTTTCTTTATGTCGATATAGTACTTGCTTTTCTTTCCCGAAGCAAGCGTGAAGTCCCCGTAGCGGACAGCTCCGCAGGCTTTCAGGGCTGCGATAAGTTCCTGCTTCTGTTTCTCAAAGTCATTTCCTGTTTCCGAATTTGTTTTGCTCATCTTATCACCTTATTTGCAGCCTTATTAGCGCTATAAATGCTTTCTAAGATTCTTCCTGTTCCGGGTCTTTATATATTCACCAGGGTTCTTTCTTTACACCTATAATATATCCTATTATGTTTGTGGTAAGATGGAGGAGAGGAGTTATTATAATGACGGTAAGCATAACCCCGCGGGTGAAATTGCTCATAAACCATTCCGGGGCTACAAGGTATGTAAATACCCAGGCTCCCACGACAAAATCAAGCTGGTCTACGAGAGGCAGGGAAGCTCCCCTTTTAAGGCCCATCCTGCGCTTGAAAAAGCTCTTGAACATATCTCCAAACAGTGCACCGGAAGCAAGGGCGAGCACGACTATCAGGGCGCTTTTGTAATCCGGGCCAAAGGTGGGCATTTCGATCCCCATAACCTCAAACCCTCTGAAACTCAGCCAGACCTCAATGCATCCTGCAAGAAATCCGCAAAATATGCCTGAAAAGAGCCCTCTGTAGGTTTTTCCGTCTCCGAGGATCCTCCTTCCGTCCTTATAAGTCCTGCCAAAATCAATTGGTGTTCCGCCCCCGAAGACAGCTGCGAAGGGATTGGAAAGGTATGCAGGGATCATCAGCCAGAATGCTTTGACTATCAGCTCGATCGTGGTATCATCTCTTTAATTATTTGTTACTTTCTCCGGGGCAGAAGTTAATTCTCTCCGCACCCTTATCCATTTATTTTTCTCTGTCACTACCAGCAAAAGATGGAATAATTAAGCTCTTGCAATTAAGCTCTCGCAATTAAGCTCTCGCTGCCTTCTTCAGGAATCCTTTATTTTCATGCATATTTAACTAATGGGCTTAAGTAAATATTATCCCTATTTAATTGTATTTATTTTATTAAGTTAATTTTTTTATTCACACCCCAATGTTTTGTTTATTGGTTCAAGAAGGTTCTTATGGTCGGGAAATATTCTAGTGAGGACTAGTTTAACTAAAACAAAAACTAAAGTTGTGGGTAACATTAGCGAATTCTGCTTTTCTCAACTTTGCCCCAGTTGGGCGTTTTCAGGAGGAAATCTCTTACTAATCGGGAAGGACGCTGCAGATTTATCCGGCTGTTAAGGAGAATTGTCTGGTCGGATCGAAGTGGGGATATAAACATTTCTAAATTACTCTCGACGTTTTATTGTCCGGATTTCCTCTTTTAATTTCCTTTATCTGTGCAATTATAATATTTTTGTTGTGATGCCTTCAGGTTTTTATATGGATTCAGGGATTATTATGTCTCTTATAATTGATTATTTTTTTATATGTACTAATGTCAGGTGTAACTGAAAGTTTTTCAATTCCTTTTTAATATATACAACTTTAAATAGTATGAGTACATTATTAAATGTTGGAGATGAATAACCTTCTAATTATATACGTATACAGGTTTAATTACTGATCTGATACGTATTTTCCCATCAATTTCACAAAACGGTTCTCTGGTAGTCGGTTATGGAACTGTAATGTACTGTTTTTAATAACCGGTTGTTGGACTTAAAACGTGAACAATCCGCTAGATTGTGAAAAAACGCTTTTTATTCAATTCAAAGTTTTAAAACGGGACAGGTTACCCTATAAAAATATATGTCATGTAAAACTTTGGAATTTGGAATCAGCTTTAACAGGTGATTATGAAAGCTGCCTTTTAAGGTTTGGATAATAATTGCCGTTGTATTCTTTAGCTGACAAATTAAATTATAAAAATTGGAATATGAAGGGGTTATCATGAAAGACTATGAAGTAAAAGTGCTGGACGAGAACGACCACATTTTTATTGAAACGTTACGGAACCTTGGGATGTCAAGAAATGTTGCCACAACTATGGCATATCTTATGAATGTTGATGAAGCTTCATCCCGTGAAATTGAAATCAGTACTGGATTGAGGCAGCCCGAGGTCAGTCTCGCAATGAGGCTCATGCGCAATCAGTCCTGGGTCAATGTACGTTCGGAAAAGAAACCCGGTAAAGGGCGCCCGATAAAGATCTATTCTCTCGCAGCTCCTGTTGATGAGATCATAAGCTATTATGAAGATAAAATCTATAAGGAATCTCAGGCAACGATCTCAGCAATTAAAAAACTGAAGGTTATGAGCAAAAAGGTGCCTCTTACCCCCAAGTAAAGACTCAGAAGGGTAGTCCATAATGGCTGACAGTCCTTTCAGGGATTCACCATTATGGAAATCAAATCCTTACGCAATTTCTTTTCCTGATTTACTTATTCCTTAATTTTCTCTCTTTGTCTTTCGTATTTTCCTTTCCTTACTCTCCTGAACTTTTTAACATCTTTCATCAGGCATTTTACCTCTGGTAATTAAAAAAATCGATATCATTAAGGTCTGAATATAAATACTCGGGAAAAAAGTCTGCACTATTAATGAATATAAAAGAGCTAAGCTTACATAAAAAATACCTTACAGAAAAACAATATTAAGAAAAAGCTGCCTTAATCATTCTCTAAAAAGGAAAAAAGTTGTAATAAAGAAGGGGCACTGCCCTTGAGGGCAGATCAGCCACCTGTCACAACTTTAAGGATTGTTAGTTTATCAGAACTTATAGCCCCATCAAGGGGAACAGCATTACCTCCATTTAATACAAGTACTGTTTCCTGATTTATGTCCAGCTCATCAAGCAGGTCTTCGTAGGTAGCTGTTTCAGCTACTTCTACGGTCTGCTCAGAAATTTCACCAGCTTGAATTGTTATGTGTACCTTTTTACTCACTCTAGTGGTCCACCGCCGCTTACCTGAATTTCGTCTACGATTTCCTTTATTAACTTCTGCTCCAGTTCATATTCTTTTCTGATGCCTTTCCTTTCTGCATTTCTTTTCTGGAACTTTCCTGTCATGTTCAAATCTCCTTACGATTTTTCAGGTTGCAACTTAGTGGGTATAATCTCTTCAAACAAATTCTTTTGTCTTTTCGAGATGTATATCCAATAATTATAATGATCTTTTGTTTTAATTAACTTTTTGGTTAACGTATGATTGAGTTAACATTTCATTTTTTCGTGTGTGAGCAATCCATTCAATATTTGTTTTAGAACTTACTCATGGTTAACATTGTAACTGATAACGTTTGAAACATTGACATTATATGTTCGAAAATTACGATTTTAAATTAAGACTAAGAATCTCAGATCAGAAATTGATTGTATTATAAAAATATAGCATTTATTTAGATTCTGTTCATAGTATATGTTCCCTTCGATAAGAGTCAGGGATTTAAAGTGATAATTCGTACAAAAATCATGCAAATTAACAAAAAAGGTAAAATGATAAATAGAAAACTACGGAAAAACAATTTAATTCTATGAATTATACACCAGCCGGGATTCGAACCCGGGTTCGAGCGTTGGCAACGCCCGGTGATGACCGCTACACTACTGATGTTCTCCGTTTTTGTTTTTATGGTGCCCAGACCCGGATTCGAACCGGGGACAACTGCCTCTTCAGGGCAGCGCTCTCCCACTGAGCTACCTGGGCAGGCAGATAGGCAGTAATAATTGATTTATCGCTGCCATAATAAAATGGGCCCGCTGAGATTCGAACTCAGGACCTCCGCCATGTCAAGGCGACGTCATAACCGTCTAGACCACGAGCCCTATATGGTGTTTGTATCATATTCCTTATAACAAAAAATGTTTTCGAAATAAGGATAACTAAAAAAGTTATACACCAGCCGGGATTCGAACCCGGGTTCGAGCGTTGGCAACGCCCGGTGATGACCGCTACACTACTGATGTTCTCCGTTTTTGTTTTTATGGTGCCCAGACCCGGATTCGAACCGGGGACAACTGCCTCTTCAGGGCAGCGCTCTCCCACTGAGCTACCTGGGCAGGCAGATATGATACTACCCTTGCTCTTTTGTATGAAAACCACTAAAAGAGAAGGCAGCATTTTTTCCGTACCTACTTTCCAGAAAAAGCTCTGGAAATATTAATCTATTTTAAATTTTTAAGTGGGCCCGCTGAGATTCGAACTCAGGACCTCCGCCATGTCAAGGCGACGTCATAACCGTCTAGACCACGAGCCCTCTATAATGTGTATTGCTTCCGTTTCTCGCACGGAAGTGCAACACCATAGTACGCATCATCATTTATATAAGTTTTGGGTGGTTCGGGCTTTTTCTACTCGAATCAGTTCTCAGATAATCAAAATTTTTATGAATACCTTAAAATATTTTGGTCTTGACTCCGATCTACCGTTTAATAATTGTAGATAATTGCAGTATGCTTTTCCTGTGCTGGTTTCTTTAAATATCTCAATGTCCTTTTCTCTCTTCCAGTTCTTTTCTCAGTATATTACTTTATGTGAGTTGCGCAGGTTTATTATGCTATTAAGCTGGAAAACCTTTCTTCTAAAATAGAATGAACATAATATTTTCCGCTGAGGGTAACATGAACGGAGCATCAGATTATACTGAAAAACGCAGGACTATCCCGGAAATTCAGGCAAAAATTGATGCCGGAGATGCTGTGGTCCTTACGGCTGAGGAAATCGCCTCAAAGATAAGAGCAGGGGAGGAAATAGGGCTTGAAGATGTCGATGTAGTAACTACCGCAACCCGCGGGATCATGAGCGGAACCTATGCAGTTTTTTCGTTCAAAGTCTCCGAACCCGACTCTTTTATAAAGGCTTCTGAAGTTTTGATGAATGGGGTGCCGGCGGTTGTTGGTCCCTGCCCCAACGAGAGGCTTGGAATCCTGGACCTTATCGTACTCGGGACAGCTCATAGCATATCAGATCTCCGCTATGGAGGCGGGCATCTTTTCAGGGACATGGTGGAAGGAAAAAATGTTACTGTTGATGTAACCACAAACGAAGGCAACCGCTTCTCAGTGGAGACCTGCCTTTCCGAAATCCCATTTGCACGTCTTTATGCAACCAGGCATGCCTTCAAAAATTACCGGGCGTTCGTAAACCCCGGAAAGGAGCCTATCAAAACTATTTTCCATGCACTTCCTTTTGAAGGGGAGTTCAGGGAGATGACTTTCTGCGGCTGCGGGGAGTTGAACCCCCTCGAAAATGACCCCAAACTAGAGACAATAGGAATCGGGACAAGGGTTCTTATCAACGGAGCCGAAGGGTTTGTTACGGGTCAGGGTACCCGCAGCGTTCCGGATAACCCCAACCTCACAGGTTTTGCAGACCTTCATGATATGGTCCCCGAATACATGGGAGGCTTTGCAACTTCTGCAGGTCCCGAAATTATCAACACGTGGGCTGTTCCTATCCCAGTCCTCAATGAAGGTATGCTGGAAAATATCCTAAAGCTGGACAGTCAGATTCCCCTCAAGCTGGTTGACCTTGCAGGCAGAATTCCCCTCTGTGAAATAACTTATGGGGACGTCTGGGATAATACAGATCTAAACGTGAAGTATGTGCCAGAAAAATGCATTAACTGCAAAGTCTGCTCCGTAGCCGAGGCATGTCCTATGGGTGCCGTGAGTAAAGGAGAAAACGGAGCTGTACACGACCCTGAACTTTGCTTTAACTGCGGGCTCTGTATCTCAAGGTGCAGAGGGGAAGCCTTCAGCGCAAACCTGGGTACTGTTCGATGTGAAACCGGAGGCTGCCTCAGAGATATCAAAGTAACCCTGCGCCAGTCGGACCGTGCGAGGGCAGTAAAAGCCGCACAGGAACTCAAAGCAAAGATACTCGAAGGAAAATTCAGGCTCAAAGAACCTGTGGAAAGGATAAGCTGGAGAGAATAAGGATCAAGTGGGTAAAGTTTGAGAATAAAGCCAGGTTGAAATTAAGTGTAAAAAAATTAAAGGACTCACTTTAAAAAAGCCGAAAGTGGCAAACAAAGGCGGGCACAACAAAAACATTGTTTCCCGTTTATTTGCCTCTATTTTCAGTTATAACTCAAATCATTACTTCAGCAATGAGGTTCTTTTTCATTTAATTTTATTTCAGGGCTTTTGCTTCCAGTGCTTCTTTGAAGCGTTTTGTGGCTTCTTCCGGGCTCATGGGAATATTCGGGGCGTTTGTGTTTCCCGGCTTCAGGATCACATGGATCAGGGCAAGTTCTTTCATAGCTCTAAACTTCCTGAAAGCCTCTATCAGCCCTTCCCTGCTATTTACTTTGGCTGTGTTAGGAATCCCGCAGGCATTTGCAAAGATTTCGAGATCAATATACCTGAGGGCGCAGGTTTCCTGAGAGCCTGTAGACCCGTAGGCACCGTTGTCAAGGGCAATAATGATCAGGTTTTTCGGGGCTTCTTTTGCAATCTCAAGGAGAGCATTAGGATTCATAAGAAGGCTCCCGTCCCCGTCAAAAACAACAACTGTCTTTTCGGAGCGAAGAGCAATGCCCATGCCTATAGAAGATACAAGCCCCATTGAGCCGAACATATAGAAATTAAGTGCTCTATCCCTGCAGGCATAAAGTTCCTTGCAGGGGACCCCGAGGTTTGTTACGGTAATTTCCTCGTCAAGTTCAGAGGCTACGGCGCATATTGCATCGTTTCTGAGCATGACCGGCCTGAGAGTTTTTCCTGTGAGGGAAAAACTGCAAGTCCTTTCCATTACCTCCGGTTTTTCGGGCATACCTGCGTCCTGCCAGGCACAGCAGTCCGAAGCTTCCCAGACTTTTGGAGAGATCAGAGCGATGTGAGGCCTGGAATTTTCAAAGGAGTCAAGGATTACATCTTCAATCAGGGAAAGTTTTTCAGCCTCATCAATTACTGTGTATGCAAGGCCTGCACCTTCCAGAATAGCAGGGAGATGAATTCCCAGAGGAACCTGGGCTTCAATTGCCTCTTTGTATACACCGCGCCAGCTCGTCAGAACAGGCAGGGGTATTTTACAGGTTACATTCAGGGATTCAAGAGCATTGATCATATTCCCGAGCCCTGTGCTCTGAATCAGCATCAAGGGCTTCCCGCCTGCAAGGTAGAACCCGGCGCAGATCCCCACTCCGTTTTCTTCCCTTGTCAGCTTGATTTCTGGAAAATTTTTCGAGACCAGGGGGAGCAGATTTTTGATCCTGTCACAGGGCAGGGTTGCTACAAGGTCAATACCTGCTTTTTTCATGATTGCTATTACTTCTTCTTCCGGGTTTGCCATGCATGTACCTCTTGCTATGCATATATCTTTGTTTCTCTTTTTCTTACAGGTTACTGTTATGGTTTACTCGATTTTGGACCCTGAAGACGATGGTAATTCAAATCTTCAGTTCCTCAAGTGGAACATCAGAACTGCTGACAGTAACAGATGGTTTAACCTGGAAGAGCTTGAAATCTTTTTTCAGCCGCTCAAAACCCCCGCCTGCAATGTTCAGGAGAACAACATCATCTATTCCAACATTTCCGGCTTCTACAGCTTTTAAGAGAGAAGAAGCTGCAACTGCCGAAGGCGGCAGGATATCTATTCCTTCAAGGGACTCAAAGAGGGCTTTTGCTTCAAGAGCTTCTTCTCTGGTTACTGCATACATTATCCCGTCCGTATCAACAAGCGCATCATAGAGCCCTCCAGTTACGGAATAGGGCGGCGCCCTGTTGGTAAGCACAGTTGCATATGTTTCTTCTATCTGCTTCTTTGCGTCCTTCATGTCAATATCAGGGATGATCTGTCTTCTTCCTGCTTTCCATGCATTGTACATGGGAACGAAGGGGAGGTTCTGAGCAAGCTGGAGCTTTGGAAGCTTTGAGCCAAAACGCCCGTCAGCCCTGAGCCGCAGTGAAGCTTCCCATGCTGACATCCCTCCTGTACCGCTGCCGACTGCCTGGAAGTAGTGGTCAGGCATTTTTCCAATGGTCACGGCTGCGTCCAGCATCACAGTGCCCATTCCTTCCCTTCTGGCAACATTCCTGGCTCCTCCTTCGGGGACTATGCCAGGAAGTTTTGCAAGCCTGCCTGCAAGGTTGATAGCATCGGTGTAATCATTACCCGGAGTCATGCTGATAAGATGAATAGAATCCGTTGGTTTTTCGGGCAGCCAGATGCTTGAGACTCCTGAATCCGGAACTACTATATAAGCATCCGTGCCTGTAAGAGCCGAAGCGTATGCAAAAGCTCTTCCAGTATTGCCTGCAGAGGCAAGAACTATGGCTTTTCCGCCGGACTCTTTGAGAAGCTGCATGGTCGGGTGGGCTTCGAGTTCTTTGAAGCTGCAGGTTTTAATAAAAGCCCCTCTTTCTGGCCAGTATCCGCTGAACCCTATGTACAGGTTCGACAGCCCGAGTTCCTTTGCAAGGGCTTCGCTTTTGTATGTGATGGGTCCTGCTTCGGTGGTAAGCTCTTCCTGAACCGGAAGCCAGGAGTGAAATCTTCCAATTCCGGGCTGATTTCTAAGCTCAAGCTTTTTTTCGAAGTATTCCGCCCGTAAAAGGGAGTCGTCATTCTCACAGGTTAGCCTGTATTCCTGACCGTATTCCCTTCCGCATTTCAGACATTTTAATGTGAATCTTCCCATTGCTATCAAAGAAAATTGGGTTTCTTTTGCTAAATATATATTCCTGAAATTCCTGCTTAATGTCCTTTTTATGCCATTAATCATAGAAAATGTCTTATTTGGGATAATGGGCTGTACAGGGTGGAAGAATATTCCGAACAGCAATTTAATAATATTTATATAGTTGTAATAGGTGATATGATTTTGAACAGGAATAGTAACAGAGACAAAGCGTAAAAAGTGCGAAAGAAGGCACAGGGAAACAGCTAAGAACTCTATTGAAAATCTAAGATTAAACTTTTTTAACTATAGAATATGTCTGGAGTAGCCTTAGCGTGTTCTATATTTTGCCTTGTCCTGTCAGGGTAAACAAGTGTGAGCAGGTCTGGCTGCATTCCTAACTCTCTCGAGTCATGAAGATAATATTCGTCGTTTTGTCTGGAAATGTCATTTACGTGGATTAAAGCACTGGATCTCCCTATCCTGCGGACCTCAATGTTTTCAAAATCAAAGAATATATCCTCTATTTTGGGTTCAAGGTGTTTGCTCCCGAACATAAACATATAAACCTGGGCAAAGGGACTTAGGTGGTATTGTATCTGGATGTCTGCATCCGTCTTATTAAATTCGATAACCATACTGTCAATATGGATATATTTTCCTTCCCTGAACTGCTCAGTATTAACTCCTGGTGAGACTTTTGCAGCCATTAAAGCAGCCGAGATTATCAGGGCGATTGTAATTATAGCTTTTATTTTCATGTTTCAACGCTGTATTGTTCTTCTTTTCTAATATATTTATTTCTACAGGGCTCGGCTCCTTATTAAGGGATTTCTCCTGAACCTGTTAGTTCTGCAATAACATTAAATAGCGTAAAAGTAAAGCTATTCTATCCTTTAAACTATTAAAAATAAGAGTGAGGCTGAAAAATGAGCAAAAATATTAACTTCGTCTGCCCCAAATGCGGAAACAACTCATACGATGTCGGCGAGATCCGCACTACAGGCGGCTTCCTCAGCAAACTTCTTGATGTCCAGAACAAAAAATTCACCCACGTCACCTGCAAACGCTGCAAATATACCGAATTCTACCAGGCTGACAGCAGCATGCTTGGGAACCTTTTCGACCTTTTCACGTAAAATCCGCGAGTCATTGAGTTTTCAGCGCCCGAGTTCCGCCACCCGAGTTCCGCCTCGGGAGGGCGGTGTCCTTTTCACTCGCTTCGCTCGCTCAAGAGGACTTATTTATGGGTCAGTTAATGAATTCTAGCAAAGATCTGCGCTCAAGAGGACTGAATTACTAATAATCTGACCCATGCACCCATATTCGCAACAATGGGTCGTTATCTTCGTAATATTGGAGGTAAATATTTCTTTATTATTGAGGCATTGCTTTCAAGAAGTTGTTTTAGCGATTCTCCTTCACATGCTCCTATTTTTTGAAGAATTTCGATGAATCTCTGAGCCTCATAATTACTTTTTCTTCTTCGATGAGTCTTACAAATTTTGCCATAGATCACTTTTTTCTTCTGCCCTCTTTCCCCACCTCCTTATATATTATTAAAAGCTTAAATATAGATATTGAGGTTTAATATCTTTCTTAAGCGCACGTTTTCTGGACATTTTGCTGCTTATCTACATTAAAGTAAGGTAGAGTAAAATGTATGCAGATAGGGAGGTCAGTATGGACCGGGAAACAGGGAGAGATAAAAAGAATAAAAGTTCTGATAGGAGGTAAAAGCAGGGCTGCCAGAAAAAGTAAATCTAAAAAGTTATTTGTTATATTCGCTGGCATCTTGCTTGCAACTGTTCTTTTCTACACCCTTTATATAGGTCAGCTTCTCTGGGGAATAGTTATTGACATTCTGATCCTCAGGCTTTACTTTCTCATGCAGCAGGAGCAGAATTACTTCAGGGAATGCAGCTTGAATGAGGATGAAGCCGGAATTCCTCACGATCCCGGCATGAGACGGAAGATCAGGCTGGTAAATGCCCTGGTTATCATATTTGCGCTCGGGCTTATCGTCTACTCATACTACATTTCACAACTTCTCTGGGGAATTGTAGTAGGGCTGATGATCCTGCTCTATGTTCATATGCTGCTGTTTTTCGGGAAAAACCTGTGACAGCGTTCTCAAAGCCCTTCAAGCCTTTCCCTTGTCAGGGCGATGGCTTCTTTAATCTTTTCATTTTCAGGCTGCTGAACAAGCAGATTTTCCTGCATTTCCAGAGCTTTTTCAAGGTTCTCTTTTGCAGTTCCTGAGTTTTCGGGTTTCTGTTTTTTAAGGCAGCTTCCTAACTGGCTTAGTGCTACCGAGAGTTCTGCCTGGTAACCGAGGTTGTCTGGCTTCTCTTTATAAAGTTTTTCATATATTTCAACTGCTTCTCTCAGGACTTCACAGGCTTTATCGAGAGAGCCGGTTTGTACGAGCAATTCACCGTAATTGTTCAGGTTTTCTCCGGCATAAGATCGGAAAACAGCATTTTCGGGGTCCTTTGTGTTCAGATCAGAATAGATTTTACGTGCACGGGAATAATATTCGTCAGCCTTATCCATTTCTCCTTTCTTTTTTAGGAGATTTCCCGTGTTGCTGAGGGTCGTGCCCATGTAATGCTGGTAATCAACATTTCCCGGGTCGGTTTTCAGGAGCTCTGAACCTGCTTCAAGGGCTTTTTCATAAGTTTCAAGAGCCTGATCATATTCTTTTGCTGAGTAGAGGATACCCCCACGGGTAAAGAGAATATAGTAGAGGGCATCTGTTGACTTCGACTGCCTTGCAGACTTTTCAGCTTTATCCAGGGTTTCGAGAGCTTTATCCAGCTTTCCTTTTTTGATCTGGCTTACAGCACTGTGAATCTGCTTTAGAAGGATAAGATTTTTTACTTTGTTTCTGGGCATGAAGAAAAATCCCCTCTGTTTTTTTAAATAGCTGTCGATATCAATTCACAGGCATCGGACAAAGCTTTTAACATAAAGTCCCGGGCAGGTTGATGTTTAACTTTATATAGGGGATGTGGTATAGGTATGTAAAAAATATCCTGTAAATTCTCCTTTATTCATTTAATAATTAATTTTCTAATTAAGTTTTAAGAACAAATATTAGCCAGCAAATAGTATATAATGAAAGGCTTCTATATACAGTATATACAGTGGTAGGTTAATTTTATATACGGTAAGTTTATATAATTAGCCGAAGTATGGATGGGGTTACAGTAACATCAGGAGTCTGTTATTGTAACAGCCGCTTTTACCCGTTATTCTATCATAAGTTCATTATTTTTTCAAAAGCGTCAAGTATTTAATCTCGATCAGATAACGTCTATCAAATAACGTTCGAATATGTGAGCTAACCATGGTATATAATAATAATCAGAACATAGACGGATCTTCAGAGAATATGGACAGGCAAACCCATGAAGCAGGTGAGTTTGTTCCGAAAGTAGATCTGTCTGCGGCCGACCAGACGAAGGATGAGCCTGCCAAGGTCACGGCCGAGTCTGAGTTACATGAAGATATAGACGAAGATGTTGACATCGGCTTCCATTTTGAAGACACTTCTAACATAGAGGTTCCCAAGCTCCTCATTGATCAGGTGCTGGGACAGGAACATGCAGTGGAAGTCGTAAGAAAGGCAGCCAGCCAGAGACGTCACATCATGATGATAGGGACTCCAGGTACAGGGAAGTCCCTGCTCGCAAAGGCAATGGCAGAACTTCTTCCTAAAGAAGAGCTTAAGGATATCCTTGTATATCCCAACCTTGAGGATCTTAACAATCCCAAGATAAGAGAGGTTCCGGCAGGAAAGGGCAGAGAAATTGTCATGGCTCACAAGATGGAGGCAAGAAAGAAAGCCCAGGCACGGAACATGCTTATGATGCTCTTTGTTGTGGGTATTATCATCTATTCTTACTTCGTCTCCCAGCTGCTCTGGGGTATTATTGCAGGCATAATGATTCTCATGTTAACCCGCCAGTTCCTTCCCAAAGAGGAAATGATGATCCCCAAAATGGCGGTTTCGAATTATGACAAGGAACACGCACCCTACATCGATGCAACCGGAGCTCACGCAGGAGCCCTGCTCGGCGATGTAAGGCACGACCCCTTCCAGTCCGGAGGGCTTGAAACTCCTGCCCACGACAGGGTAGAAGCCGGAGACATCCACAAAGCCCACAAAGGAGTGCTTTTCATTGATGAAATCAACACTCTCAGGCTTGAGTCTCAGCAGAGCCTTCTGACTGCGCTTCAGGAAAAGGAGTACCCGATTACCGGGCAGTCCGAAAGAAGTTCCGGAGCTCTTGTTAAGACCGAACCTGTGCCCTGCGACTTTATCATGGTCTCTGCAGGGAACCTGGATGCAGTGCAGAAAATGCACCCTGCGCTCAGGTCAAGGATAAAAGGTTACGGGTACGAGGTCTACATGCGTGATTCCATGGAAGACACTCCCGAGAACCGGAAGAAACTGGTCCGCTTCGTTGCCCAGGAAGTTGTCAGAGACGGGCATATCCCCCACTTTGACGAAGGAGCTGTAGAAGAAGTAATCAGGGAAGCCAGAAGGCGTGCAGGCAGGAAAGGCCACCTTACCCTTAAACTACGTGACCTTGGAGGGCTTGTGCGTGTAGCAGGTGACATTGCCCACTCCGAAGGGGCTCCGCTTACAACTTCCGAACATGTACTTGCAGCAAAGAGGATCGCAAGGTCCATAGAACAGCAGCTTGCAGACA
>Ga0208695_1001607_pt1 | contig 18416 bp, 19 predicted proteins | sample AD_UKC111_MetaG_FD_184449 | JGI IMG/M metagenome (GOLD analysis project Ga0208695, IMG submission 184449) | Active sludge microbial communities of municipal wastewater-treating anaerobic digesters from Hong Kong - AD_UKC111_MetaG (SPAdes)... | ecosystem: Engineered > Bioreactor > Anaerobic >...
AAAAGCGAAGAAGTTGATCCAAGGATGCAAGCTTTAAGCAAGCTGCTGGACAGAAAGTAAGGAGGTGTTTATATTGGGTTTACCGAAGAGAAGACACTCACAAGCGAGAAGAGATAAGAGGAGAGCTAATTGGAAATTGGCTTTGCCGGGACTGGTTGCATGTCCGCAGTGTCATGAGCCGAAGCTTCCACACAGGGTATGCAAATCTTGCGGTTATTATAGGAACAGAACGGTTATAAAGGTAGAAGAGTAATAAAAAGTTTATGATAAGACAAGGGACTTTCCCCTGTCTTATTTATTTTATTTTAAAAAAACTATTGCGTATTTAATGTCAAGTATTATATATTAGTATTAGAACCAGGTACTAAATCATAGTAGCATATCAGAGTATTGGAGGTTTGCATATGAAGCAGGGGGGCATTAGCAAGAAAGAACGACAGACGAATTTGCTGAACAGAATCAAGACAGACCCTTTTCTTACTGATGAAGAACTTGCGGAATACTTCAATGTGAGCATACAGACTATAAGGCTTGACAGGCTTGAGCTTGGTGTACCGGAGCTGAGAGAAAGAATAAAAAGCGTTGCTGAGGATAACTATACCAAGGTCAGATCCCTTCACGGAAAAGAAATATTCGGAGAGCTGGTTGATCTGAATCTTGGAGTAAGCGGAATCTCTATACTTGAAACTGATAATCATCTTGCATTTGAAAAGACAAATGTGGTGAAAGGCCAGTACATATTTGCACAGGCTGAATCTCTTGCCATTGCGGTAATTGATGCAAATGTCGCTCTTATAGGAGTTGCAAATATCAAGTACAAGAATCCTGTTTTTGCCGGTGACAAGCTGATAGCAAAGGCTGAAGTCGTAAGGACCAGAGGCAACAAGTATTTTGTGTGGGTTTTCATAAAAGTAAAACAGGCTGAAGTGTTCAGAGGAAAATTTATCCTGGTGTCCTTCAGCAATAAGACTATATAGTAAAATATGGGAGGTTTGAATATGCGGATAGCTGTTGATGTAATGGGAGGCGACAATGCTCCCGGGGCAATAATCGACGGAGCTGTTCTGGCACTGAAAGAATACGGAGCCGAGCTTTATCTGGTCGGTTTAAGGGATGAGATATTGAAATATCTCGGAGAGGAATACAAAAACCACCCAAAGGTTAACATAGTTGAAGCTTCGGAAATAATCAACGCGGATGAAGCACCTGTAAATGCCATTAAGCAGAAAAAGGATTCTTCCATGGTAGTCGGACTTAAGCTTGTGAAGGACGGACAATGCGATGCTTTTGTATCCGCGGGAAGTACCGGAGCATTTCTTGCAGGATCACTCCTCAAGGTGGGAAGGATAAAAGGAATAGACAGGCCGGCACTTTCACCGCTGCTGCCAACATTAAGGGGGAACTGTATGATTATTGATGCAGGGGCAAATGTGGACAGTAAGCCGAAAAACCTTCAGCAATATGCGGTAATGGGCTCTATATACATGGAAAAGGTAATGGGAATCAAAAACCCAAGAGTCGGCCTCTTGAATATTGGTGCCGAAGCATCCAAAGGGAATGAACTGACAAAGCAAAGCTATGATCTGATAAGAAATACAGGTGTAAATTTCATCGGGAATGCTGAAGCCAGGGATATTATAAGCGGAGTCTGCGATGTATGCGTATGCGACGGCTTTGCCGGCAATGTGCTTTTAAAGACCACAGAAGGCGTAGCTATGACATTATTCAAGCTTCTTAAGGATGAGTTTATGAAAAGCTTGAAAACAAAGCTTGGGGCTATGCTGCTTATGGACAGCTTGAAGAATATAAAGAAAAGTTTTGATTACACTGAAGTAGGAGGAGCGCCATTTCTGGGCATTAACGGTATTATGATAAAAGCCCATGGCAGCTCGGATGCAAAAGCAATAAAAAATGCCATAAGACAGGCAAAATTGCTATATGATAACAAATGCCTTGATACAATAATGGAAGAAATTATCAAATTAGGAGTTGAAAACACTAATGAACAAACTTAGGAATGCAGGAATAATAGGAACAGGCAGCTGTCTTCCGGATAAAATAGTGACAAACCGGGATATGGAGAAAATAGTTGATACCACAGATGAATGGATAAATACACGTACAGGGATTTCAGAGAGAAGGATGACGGATGAAAACACTGCTACCTCTGATCTTGCAACTGTTGCGGCTCGGAGGGCCTTGGAAAATGCCGGCCTTAGCCCCGAAGAAATTGACCTTATTTTGGTAGCAACAGTAACTCCTGATGTTATGTTTCCTTCCACAGCGTGCATAGTACAGGACAATATCGGAGCAATTAATGCAGCCGCCTTCGATCTTGAGGCGGCATGTTCGGGTTTCCTGTACGGACTCGCAGTTGCGGAAAATTTTATAAAGACAGGTTATTACAGAAACATAATGGTTATTGGAGCCGAGGCTTTAACAAAAATAATTGATTTTACTGACAGGAACACGTGTGTACTGTTTGGAGATGGTGCCGGTGCTGCAATAGTATCGGAGGTTCCTGAGGGATATGGAATATTGTCCACGTATATAGGTGCTGACGGAAAAGGAGGGAAGCTTCTGACCGTTCCTGCGGGCGGTTCAAGGATTCCGTCCAGTGTGGAGAGCGTTCAGAACAGATTGCATTATGTAAAAATGGATGGCAAAGAGGTATTTAAATTTGCGGTAAAAATCATGGGGGATGCGGCAGAAAAGGCTTTGGAAAAGTGCGGCTTGGATAAGGAGGATATTGACTTCCTGATACCTCATCAGGCAAATAGAAGAATTATTGATGCTTCGGTAAAAAGACTGAAAATGCCAAATGAAAAAGTATACATAAACCTTGATAAATACGGCAATATGTCGTCTGCATCAGTGGCAGTCGCAATTGACGAAGCAAGCAGGAAAGGTTTGTTGAAGGACGGAGATACCATTGTCCTTGTAGGTTTCGGCGGAGGCCTTACCTGGGGATCAGCCGTATTAAAATGGAAAAGCATCGGGAGGAATTAATATGTTTAAGACTTCAATCTGTGAGATATTAGGAATAAAATACCCCATACTACAGGGAGGAATGGCCTGGGTTGCTACTGCAGAGCTTGCTGCAGCCGTATCCAATGCAGGAGGCCTGGGTATAATCGGCGCGGGTAATGCACCGGGAAGCTATGTGAGAGATGAGATAAGAAAGGTGAAGAAGCTTACGGACAAACCCTTCGGAGTTAATGTAATGCTTTTATCGCCCTTTGTGGACGAGGTTATAGATATCGTTTATGAAGAAAAAGTTCCGGTTATTACAACAGGAGCCGGAAATCCGGGAAAATACATTGCCCGGTTCAAAAAAATCGGAACAAAGGTAATACCGGTAGTTCCGGCTGTAGCTCTGGCAAAAAAAATGGAGCAGGAGGGTGTTGATGCAGTAATAGCGGAAGGCACAGAATCAGGAGGACATGTGGGAGAATTGACCACAATGGCATTGGTACCTCAGGTAATTGATGCGGTAAAAATTCCTGTTATAGCAGCCGGCGGAATAGCTGACGGAAGAGGCCTGGTTTCGGCATTGGCTCTTGGAGCTCAAGGGATTCAGATGGGTACTGTATTTGTATGCGCTGCCGAGTGTACAGCTCATGAAAACTACAAAAAGGCAATAATAAAAGCCGGAGACAGGGGAACAGTAGTAACAGGTAAAGCAACAGGACATCCGGTAAGAATTCTGAAGAATAAGCTGGCACGGGAATTTGAAAAGCTTGAAAAAGCCTCTGCCGCCGCTGAGGAATATGAAAAATTGGGAGTGGGACGTCTGAGGGCCGCTGTTGTAGATGGTGATGCCGACCATGGTTCGGTGATGTCAGGACAGATTGCAGGCCTCATAAAGGAGATAAAGCCTGCAAAGGATATTATTGAAGGTATAATGAACGAGGCAAATGAAGTGATCAACTCAATTAGTGCATTGGTGAAGGAGGAGTAAAATGCCGAAAATAGCTTGTATTTTTCCGGGGCAAGGAGCACAATACCCGGGTATGGGGAAGGAATTGGCAGAGAATTATAAGGAAGCAATGAATATATTTGACCTTGCCAGTGAGAGGCTTGGAATTGATATGAAAAAGCTTTGCTTCGAGGGTGATGAAGAAGAACTGAAGAAAACAGAAAATACACAACCCTCAATTCTTACTGCGAGTATAGCAATGCTGGAAGTGCTGAAGCTCAAGGGTATTGAACCTCAAATGGCAGCCGGGTTAAGTCTTGGAGAATACTCTGCCCTGGTTGCATCTAAGGCCATAAGCTTCACAGATGCAGTCGCATTAGTGAAAAAGAGAGGGAAGTATATGCAGGAGGCAGTTCCTGCCGGAGAAGGCACAATGGCTGCAATAATGGGCATCGAAAGGGAATCGGTGATAGAGTGCCTTAAGATGGCAAGCGGTTATGGTGTTGTTGAAGCAGCAAATTTCAACTGTCCGGGACAGGTTGTCATAGCCGGGCATACAAGAGCTGTCGAAAAGGCATGCTCAATGCTAAAGGAAAGAGGAGCAAAGAAGGCGATAATGCTTCCGGTCAGCGCACCTTTTCATTCAAGCCTGTTAAAGCCGGCAGGTGAAAAACTTGCAGCTGAACTTGAAACTGTGAATATCTCGGATAATGAGCTTCCTGTCGTCTCCAATGTAAATGCCCGGATAATAATGAACAAATATGAAATAAAAAGATGCCTTATAGAACAGGTAAGCAGTTCTGTGCTTTGGGAGGACAGCATAAGACGGATGATTGATCTGGGAGCGGATACGTTTATTGAAGTTGGGCCCGGAAGGACACTGTCCGCTTTCGTAAAAAAAATTGACAAGAATCTTTATGTCCATAATGTGGAGAACATCGAAACCCTGGAGAATACCATAGTAAGCATAAGGGAGAGATTGGAATGCAATTAAAAGGCAAAACCGCAGTTGTTACCGGCGGCTCAAGAGGAATTGGCAGGGCAATAGCGCTTGAACTTGCATCCTGCGGAGCAAACGTAGCGGTGAACTACACAAGTAATTCAAAAGCAGCCGATGAGACAGTCGCGGAAATTGAAGCAATGGGTGTGTCGGCGATGGCTGTAAAGGCTGATGTTTCCATAGCTTCCGAGGTAGAAAATTTAGTAAATGAAGTATTAAAAACTTTCGGCAGCATAGATATATTAGTAAACAATGCAGGGATTACAAGGGATAACCTGATAATCCGCATGACGGAAAAAGAATTCGATGATGTTATCAATACGAACCTGAAAGGTGCATTCATATGCACAAAGGCTGTATCCAGAGTAATGATAAAGCAAAAGTCGGGTAAAATAATAAATGTTTCCTCAGTGGTCGGGATAGTTGGCAACGCGGGACAGTCCAACTATGCGGCAGCCAAAGCGGGACTCATTGGTTTTACAAAGTCCATGGCAAAGGAGCTTGCAAAGAGAAACATCAATGTTAATGCAGTTGCTCCGGGCTTTATCCAGACAGATATGACCTCTGTGCTTCCTGAGAATGTGAAAGAGGAGTTTATTAAAAGCATTCCTTTGATGCGTGCAGGAAAGCCTGAAGATATAGCAAAAACAGTGCTGTTTCTAGCGTCAGAATATTCTGACTATATTACCGGTCAAGTAATTAATATTGACGGTGGTATGGTTATGTAATATTATCATAATATAAAATCCTGAAGGGAGGTGAACTGGATGATATTTGAAAAAGTTCAGGAGAAAGTAGCTGAGCAGCTTGGGATTGAACCAGAAGAGATTACATTGGAGTCTTCCTTCATTGTTGATTTAGGTGCTGATTCACTTGATATAGTGGAGCTGTTAATGGCGCTTGAAGAAGAGTTTGATATAGAAATACCTGATGAAGAAGCAGAAAAGCTGTCTACAGTTGGAGATGTGGTGGAATACATAAAAAGCAATAAATAAAAAATGTCCCGGTAACGGGACATTTTAATTATTAGATATGCAATGTATTCCAGTTCATTAGTAAATATATATATCATCATATAAGGAGAGGAAACGATTGAACAAGAGAAGAGTAGTTGTAACAGGAATAGGAGTTATTTCCCCCATCGGAACCGGCAAGGAGAAATTCTTTAAGAGCTTAAAAGAAGGCATATGCGGTGTGGATTATATAACAAGATTTGATACGGAAGGCTTTGACACAAAAATAGCCGCTGAGGTAAAGGATTTTGATCCATCCGGGTACTTCGACAGGAAGGAATGCAGGAGAATGGACAGATTTTCGCAATATGCAATTGCTGCTTCCAAAATGGCTGCGGAGGATTCAAATATAAATCCTGAATCATTGGACAGCAGCAGGTTCGGTGTTTGCATCGGCTCAGGCATAGGCGGAATGGAGACCATGGAAGCACAGTATGACATATTGAAGGAAAAGGGGCCCGGAAGGGTCAGCCCTTTCATGATTCCGATGATGATATCCAATATTGCTGCAGGGAATATCTCCATTGCCTTGAATGCAAAGGGACCCAGCATTACAGTCGTAACAGCATGCGCATCCGCTACCAATGCTATCGGTGAAGCCTTCAAGATTATTCAGAGAGGCGACGCTGACATAATGGTTACAGGCGGGACTGAAGCCTCCATCACGCCTTTATCCCTGGCAGGCTTCTGTTCTATGAAAGCCTTATCAACGAGAAATGATGATCCAAAAGCAGCGTCAAGGCCCTTTGATAAGGATAGAGACGGTTTTGTCATGGGAGAAGGAGCAGGGATGCTTATTATTGAGGAACTTGAACATGCACTGAAAAGAGGCGCAGTGATATATGGGGAAATTGCAGGGTATGGCGCCACCGGAGATGCATATCATATTACTGCACCGGCTCCTGACGCTGACGGAGCATACAGGGCCATGCTGATGGCTGTCAATGATGCGGGAATTAATGCCTGCGAACTGGAATATATAAATGCCCATGGAACTTCAACCGACTTGAATGATAAACTGGAGACCCTGGCAATAAAAAGGCTTCTCGGAAAGGATGCAAAAAGAGTTGCAATAAGCTCTACAAAGTCAATGACGGGACATCTCCTTGGGGCTGCAGGAGCAGTCGAGGCAATAGCATGCTTAATGGCAATAAATGAAGGAGTGATTCCTCCGACAATTAACTATACAACACCTGATGAGGAGTGTGATTTGGACTATGTTCCAAATAAGGCTGTCAACAGAAAGGTAGATTGGGCAATGTCGAATTCCTTGGGCTTTGGCGGTCATAATGCCAGCATTATATTGAAAAAATACCAATAAGTGATATCATAGGGATTGGGGACCAATCCCTATTTTAATTGTAAAAGCGGATATGCTTTTGCCTGTTAAACAGAAAGGCAGTTGGGAGGAGTGGAAATGTCCGTTATTGATGAAAAGCGGCTGAAGCAGCTGAATGAATTTGAGAGTATAATAGGATATTCATTCAAGAATATCAGTATATTAAACAATGCCCTCACTCATAGCTCTTACGTGGCTTCAAAGTCAGACCATCTTGATCACAATGAGAGGCTTGAATTTATTGGAGACGCTATTCTCGACATGATAATAAGCCTTTATTTGTATAAGAAATGCAAGAGCCTGACCGAAGGAAGCCTAACAAGGTTCAGGGCGGGGATTGTGTGTGAGCAGTCGCTGTATAATGCTTCAAATAGCCTGAACCTTGGGGAATACCTGCTATTAAGCAAAGGTGAAGAAAATACCGGAGGCAGGAAGAGGGTTTCAATACTGGCAGACGCATTTGAGGCAGTTATAGCAGCTATCTACCTGGACGGCGGCATAAAAAAGGCAAAGGATTTTATATTAAAAAATCTTGAGGATACTATCAAGAATGCGGTTGAGCATAAGATATTCAGTGATTATAAGTCTTTCCTGCAGGAGCATATCCAGAAAAACAATTCGGGTAAGCTGAGTTATAAACTGGTCAGGGAGGAAGGGCCGGATCATGATAAAACCTTTGAAGTAGAATTGTATTTAAACAACAGGATTATAGGAAGAGGAGAGGGCCGCAGCAAGAAGGATGCGCAGCAGTCTGCCGCAAGAGATGCTATTGCCGGCCTGGGTGTAAGGAATGTTTAAGAAGCATTATATCATTCCGATTTTCGTACCTCATAAAGGCTGCCCCCATGACTGCATATTCTGCAACCAGAAAAAAATTACAGGCCAGATTGAAGAAGTGACGGCAAAGGATGTAAAGGCTAAGATTGAAGATTATCTTAGTATGATGCATGAAGGCAGCAGCCAAATTGAAGTCGCATTTTACGGCGGAAGCTTTACGGCAATCCCCCTTGAATACCAGGAGCAGCTGTTGGATGCGGCTTTTATGTATGTTAAAGCCGGAAGAATAGCAGGCATAAGAGTCTCAACAAGGCCTGACTGCATAGATGAAAGGATTTCGGAGAATCTGAGAAAATATGGAGTACGGACAGTGGAGCTTGGAGTTCAGTCAATGGATGAGGAAGTACTTAAGCTGTGCAACCGGGGCCATTCTCCGGAGGATGTGATTAACTCAGTCGGGATTTTGAAGGAATTCGGTTTTTCAGTCGGTGTACAGATGATGATAGGCCTGCCCGGCGATACTGAGGAAAAAGCTGTGAAAACCGCAGAAGCCCTTATCGCACTTAGGCCTGATATAGCGCGAATATACCCTGCCCTGACAATAAAGAGCACATATATGGAAGAAATGTTCCTCAAGGGTGAATATCAGCCCCTGACCCTTGATGAAGCTGTTGAATTATCAAAGAAGCTGCTGATACTATTTGAGAGTAATGGGATAAATGTTATAAGGATAGGACTTCAGCCTACAGAAAATATAAATTCAGGGAAAGATATCGTAGCAGGGCCTTTTCATCCGTCAATGAGGCACCTGGTTGAATCCCTGATATACAGGGATATGTTGGTATATTTATTGGAAAAGGAAGGAGAAAAGAAAGAAATAACCTTGGTGATAAACCCGAAAAATGTTTCCGAATTGGTGGGACTTAAGAAAAGCAATATTGACTATATCAAATCAAAATTTTTTATCGACAAAATTAGAATATCTCAGGATAAGAGTGTAGAAGCCGGTACTTTGATGCTAAATATTGGAGAGAAATCCATTATTATGTCAAAGAAAGACTATTATTCCATATCGACTAAATAAAGGTATTTGGAAATTTATATAGAATAATATATATATTCAACTATACAGACAAATATAGGAGGTATTCTAAAATGGAGGTACTAAAAGTATCAGCTCATTCACAACCAAAATCAGTTGCCGGAGCTCTCGCGGCTGTACTACGGGACAGAGCGACAGCTGAAATACAGGCAGTTGGTGCAGGTGCTGTAAATCAAGCAGTTAAAGCAATAGCAATCACCAGAGGTTTTGTAGCACCAAACGGTATAGACCTGGTAGTAGTCCCGGCATTTTCAGAAATACAGATTGATGGGGAGGATAGGACTGCAATAAAGTTCATTGTAGAACCAAGATAACTTAATAAACTAATTTTCTGAAAGCCTATTATCATTATGGATATTGGGCTTTTTGTTTTGCCCGTGACCTATATACTATAGCATATGTGGACAAGGTATGTTAAAATATATTGGTAAAAATCTGTTGTTCGGGAGTGACCTGATTTGTATTTGAAACAGCTTGAGGTACATGGTTTTAAGTCCTTTGCGGAAAAAATTGAACTCAGCTTCGGTAACACTATAAATGCCATAGTCGGCCCTAACGGGAGCGGCAAAAGCAATATTTCCGATGCAATAAGATGGGTATTGGGAGAGCAAAGTGTAAAGGCCTTAAGAGGAAACAAGATGGAGGATGTTATTTTTGCCGGCAGCGACAGCGAAAAAGCTCTCGGATTTGCTGAAGTTTCCTTATGCATTGACAACAGCGACAGAAAGATACCGGTAGATTATACAGAGATTAATATTATGCGGAGAATGTATCGGTCAGGTGAAAGTGAATACTTTATAAACAAGACCGCATGCAGGCTTAAGGATATCTATGAATTGTTCATGGATACAGGAATAGGAAGAGACGGTTACTCCATAATCGGACAGGGAAGGATTGACGAGATACTCAGCAATAAATCGGAGGACAGGAGAAATGTATTTGAAGAAGCCGCAGGGATAGTAAAATACAAGACAAGAAAACACGAGGCCGAGAAAAAGCTGGAGCAGACAAATCAGAACATAGTAAGGCTGAGTGACATAATTGATGAACTGCAGTCACAGCTGGAGCCTCTCAGGGAGCAGGCAGAAGTCGCAAAACGCTATAGAAGCATTCTGGAAGAATTGAAAATAATTGAAATAAATATTATGCTGAACAGTATTGATAAATTCCGAACCAGGCTTATGAATGCAAAGCAGGAGGCAGAAAACATACAGAGCCTGATAAATGCCAAGAATTCCTCAGCCCAACAGCTGGAGCTTAAGCAAAATGAACTGAAAAGTGTCCTGAATGATATAGAGACAAGCATTGACAAGCTGAGCGAGGATATTCACCACCTGGAAAACAGCAAAGAAAAAATGGAAGGGGAATGCAATGTTCTTCAGGTAAGAATAAATAATCTTGAGGAGAACACCTTAAAGCTAGGTAAAAATGGCGAAGAGCTTGAGAATGAACTTGCAGAGTCAAGGCAGGGTATTGAACAGAACAGATTTAAACTTGTTGAACTTAACACTGCTTATACTGAGGTATATAACAAAATCAATGAAAGAACTGCTGACTTTGAATCAAACTTCAAGGCTATAAATGACCTTGAATCGGATTTAAGTGATAAACAGCAAAAATTCATAAGCCTTATTAACAATTATTCGGAACTGAAAAGCAAAATAAACAGCACAAATGTATTCATAGAAAATATAAATAAGAGGAAAAGCCAGGTAGAAGGGGATGTGAACCTGCTTGAACTGCAGCAGAAGGATAAAAAGAAGCAGTATGACAAATCCCTTGAAGAATTGGATGACTTCGGAAGGAAAATTGATGACTGCAAGGCACAGATAGAGGAAATAAAAGGGAAGAAGCAGGAATGCGAGAGCGAAGTTCTGTTGCTGGAGGATAAGGAAGGAAAGCTGAAGGCAGAGAAAGAAGCCTTGTTTTCAAGACTTAAGGCTCTTGATGATATGGAGAGGGATCACGGCGGATACAGCAGAGCAGTAAAGGTGCTCATGGCGGAACATGACAAGGTAACAAAAGGGTTCTGCGGTGTCGTAGGTGAAATGATAAAAGTTCCATCCCAGTATGTAACTGCTGTCGAAATTGCGCTCGGAGGCTCTGTGCAGAGCATAATAACAAATACAGAGGATGATGCAAAGCTTCTGATAGAATACTTAAAGGAGCATAAGACGGGGAGGGCAACCTTTCTGCCCATAAGCTCAGTAAAACCCAGGTTTTTCAATAAGGCTGAGGAAAAGCTTTTCAATATGAAGGGATTCGTGGGAGTTGCATCCGACCTTATCGGATATGACCCAAAAGTCGACAGCATTATGAAGAACCTGTTGGGAAGGGTAGCGGTTGTTGAGGATATTGATGCGGCAATAAAGCTTGCCAAAGCCGCAGGATATGAATATAAAATAGTAACCCTTTCAGGAGAGATAATAAACGCAGGAGGCTCAATAACCGGAGGAAGCCTGCAGTCTTCTTCAAGCTCGGTTTTGACCAGAAAAAGCGAAATAGAAGCACTGAAGGTTAAGCATGATGAAAAGCAGAAAGAGCTTGAGGAACTCAGCCGGAAGCTTGGAGAATTTAAAAGGCAAGCAGCGGATATGAGCGGGGATATAGAGTTCAAGACGGAAATACTTCATTCCCTGCAGATAGACATTAATAATTACAGGAACAGGTGTGACAATCTGAAAAACGATATCCAGGTTATTCAGGACAGAATATCAATAAATCTTAAAGACCTTGGGGACCTGGAGAAGGAGTATAACGAAACAAATAAGATTATTTCTGAGAACAAGGAAAAGGCTGAGGCCGTTGAAAAGGAAAAGGAAGCTGTTGAAGCACAGATATCGGAGCTTCAGGAGCAGATGAAGCAGTTCAAGGAAGTAAGGGATGAGTATAACGATGAGATAACAGAGCTGAAAATAAAACTGGCATCTGTTGAGCATAATAAAAAGACCGTAGAGCACTCCATAAAAAGCATGGAGGAGAGAGTAACAGAATTAGAGGAGGAAATAAAATCAAACAATGCTGAAATAGAAAGACAGCAAGCAGAAATAAAAGCATTGTCATATGATCTGGAAGAAAAGAAAGCTGTAATAGACAGAACTGTCAGGGAAGCTGAAGAAAAGCATAAGCTTCATAATGACAAAGAGATGGAGAAATCTTCAATATGTGAAGATTTGAGCAAGCTTGAATCAGATATGAAGGATTACAGCAATGATATAGCTGCTCTGCAGGCAGACCTTCATAAGGTTGAAATGCAGCAGGCCAGAACCGAGATAGAGCTGGAGAGCATTGAAATGAAGCTGTTGGAGACCTATGAAATGAATTACAGCAAAGCGGAAGGCTTTAGGGATTCAAGCTTGAGTCTTACATGGGCTGCAAAGCACTGTGAGGAACTGAAGAATGATATCAGGGAAATGGGCACTGTAAATGTAAATGCAATTGAGGAGTATGAGAAGCTTAAAGAGCGCCACACATTCCTCAGCGTTCAGGTGGAGGATCTCTCAAAAGCCCGGGAAAACCTTATTTCCGTTATCGCTGAAATAGAAGAAAATATGAAGCTTCAATTCATTACGGAATTCAACAAGATAAATGAAAATTTCAACCAGGTGTTCAAACAGCTTTTTGGCGGAGGACATGCGGAACTGGTACTGACGGATGAGGATGATGTACTGGGATCAGGGATAGAAATAATAGCAAAACCACCGGGAAAGAAGCTGCAAAACCTATTGCTGCTGTCAGGGGGAGAAAGGGCGCTTACGGCAATAGCCCTGCTATTCGGTATACTCAAAATGAAGCCTGCACCTTTCTGTGTTCTGGACGAAATCGATGCGGCCCTTGATGATGCCAATGTAGACAGGTTTGCAGAGTTCCTTGTGAACTTCTCGGTGACTACCCAGTTCATTGTTGTAACTCACAGAAAGGGAACCATGGAATGCGCGGACTGCCTATATGGTGTGAGTATGGAAGACAGCGGAGTATCCAAACTGGTATCCGTCAGATTAGAGGATAAAGTAAGTTAAAGGAGCAAATATTTATGGCGGGATTATTTAAAAAGCTTTTTAACAGAGGTCAGGAGAATGAGCAGGAAGAAATACAGACTGAAGAGACGGAGCAGCTGACCGATGAAGAGATTGAAGCAATACTTGAAGAAGAAATTGAAAATGAGGAAATAGAAGGACTTGGACCGTCAGAAGAGAAAGAAACAGAAGAGGAAGCTTCTTTCTTTTCACGGCTTAAAAATGGGCTTGCAAAAACAAGAAATAACATAACAGGGAAGCTGAATGGGGTTCTTGCAAGCTTTAAGAGCGTAGATGAAGAGCTTTTTGAAGAGCTGGAGGAAATATTGATTACCTCTGACGTAGGTGTTTCAACTACCATGAGGATATTGGACAAACTCAGAGACAGAGTCAAGGAGCAGAATATCAAAGCCCCATCTGAGGTAAAGGAGCTTCTCAAGCAGGAGATACTTGCCATTATGGGAGAAAGCACAGAGAGGCTCGGGGAACAGACTCCGGTTATAATACTTGTTATTGGTGTAAATGGAGTAGGCAAAACGACATCTATAGGAAAGATTGCTTCAAAAATGAAAAAGTCCGGCAAGAAGGTGATTATTGCTGCAGCGGATACCTTCAGGGCCGCTGCAATAGACCAGCTTGAAATATGGGGCAAAAGGATCGGGGTTGATGTAATAAAGCATCAGGAAGGGGCTGACCCTGCAGCTGTGATATATGATGCGATAAACTCAGCAAAATCCAAGAAGGCAGACATACTAATATGCGATACTGCCGGCAGGCTGCACAACAAAAAGAACCTGATGGAAGAACTGAAGAAGATATCCAGAATAATAGAAAGAGAATACCCCGAAGCGAACAGAGAAACTCTTCTGGTACTTGATGCCACTACCGGCCAGAATGCCATATCCCAGGCAAAGCTTTTCAAAGAAGCAGCGGATATAAACGGATTGGTACTTACAAAGCTTGACGGAACGGCAAAGGGTGGAATAATAATTGCGATAAAGTCGGAATTGGATATACCTGTCAAGTTTATAGGGGTTGGAGAGAAAGTAAACGATCTGCAGGAATTTTCAGCTTCAGACTTTGTAAATGCATTGTTCGAGGAAAACTAATAAATTTGTTGACAAATATATAATGTTAATATAAAATATCAATGTAAAGGTCACAGCCTTTACATTGATATTTTTTATGGAACTATGGGGTAGAAATATGTACGACAAGCTTGTACAAATAGCATTGTTGTTTGATTTTTACGGTCAGCTGCTTACAGAGAAGCAGATTGAGATAGTTGACATGTATTACAACAATGATCTCTCTCTGGGTGAAATATCAGAACAACAGGGCATAAGCAGACAAGGGGTTTATGACACTTTGAAAAGGGCTGAAAGGACTCTGTATCAATACGAGGAAAAGCTTGGCCTTGTGGATAGGTTTCTGAAGCAAAAGCAAAGTATGGAGAAGATAATTGAAATGCTTGAAGAATTGATAGATGAAGATGGATATGACAGAGATAATATAAAAAATAAGCTTAATGATATAAAAGAGTATATCAGCAATATAATATGAATAATAATTGAATGCATTGACCCTGCACTGGCTAAGAGCACACAGCGGGGCAAAATGAGGTGAGATGTTTGGCTTTTGAAGGTTTAGCCGAAAAACTGCAGAATACACTGAAAAAGCTCAGAGGAGCCGGAAAATTAAACGAAAAAGATGTCAGAGATGCCATGAGAGAGGTAAAGATGGCACTTCTGGAAGCTGATGTAAGCTTTAAGGTGGTAAAGGAATTCATAACCAAAGTGACAGAAAGGGCGGTAGGGCAAGAGGTATTGGACAGTCTGACCCCCGGCCAGCAGGTAATAAAGATAGTAAATGAACAGATGACAGAGCTTATGGGAAGCACCAACAGCAAAATCATCTTCTCATCAAAACCTCCTACTATTCTTATGATGGTAGGATTGCAGGGAGCCGGAAAGACGACTACCTGCGGAAAACTTGGGCTGATACTTAAAAAACAGGGAAAGAATCCACTTCTGGTTGCCGGAGACGTATACAGGCCTGCAGCAATCAAACAGCTCCAAGTGGTAGGAGGGCAGGCAGGGATAGAAGTATTTGCCATGGGCGATAAAGTGAGCCCGGTGGATATATCCAAGGCTGCAGTTGCACATGCATTAAAAAACGGCAACGATGTTGTAATAATAGACACGGCAGGACGACTTCATATAAATGAAGAGTTAATGGATGAACTGGCGGATATCAAAGAGAATACAAAGCCTACCGAGATACTCCTTGTTGTTGACTCAATGACAGGACAAGACGCCGTAAATGTCGCCGAAAGCTTCAATGAAAAGCTTGGTATTGACGGAGTGATTCTGACCAAGCTGGATGGAGACACAAGAGGCGGTGCGGCATTATCAGTAAAGGCAATTACAGGAAAGCCAATCAAATTTGCCGGTATGGGCGAGAAGCTGAATGACCTGGAACCTTTTCATCCAGACAGAATGGCTTCACGAATCCTTGGAATGGGAGATGTGCTGAGCCTGATTGAGAAAGCACAGTCTGCCTTTGATGAGCAGAAGGCCATTGAACTGGAGAGAAAGATCAGAACTCAGCAGTTTACCTTCGATGATTTTCTTGATCAGCTTCAGCAAATGAAGAAGATGGGGCCGTTAAGCTCTATACTTGAAATGCTCCCGGGAATGAACCCAAGCAAGCTCAAAGGTATGGAGGTTGATGACAGGGAGCTTGTAAAGGTAGAGGCAATTATCAGGTCGATGACAAAGAAGGAAAGGCATAATCCTGATATAATAAACGGCAGCAGGAGAAAAAGGATTGCTGCAGGCAGCGGAACAAGCATACAGGATGTCAATAGGGTCATGAAGAATTATGAACAGTCGAAAAAGATGATGAAACAGTTTGCAGGAATGGAAAAAGATATGAAGAAGGGTAAAATGAAAATGCCTTTCTTTAAATAAAAAGCATTATAAGATAATTCAGTTTTTAAGGAGGTGAATTCAATGTCAGTTAAAATCAGATTGAGGAGAATGGGAGCAAAAAAAGCACCTTTCTATAGATTGGTAGTTGCTGATTCAAGATCTCCAAGAGATGGCAAGTTCATCGAGGAAATCGGATATTATAACCCTATCACTGAACCGGCAGAAATCAAGATAGATGCTGAAAAGGCGAAGAAGTGGCTGAATTGCGGAGCTCAACCATCAGACACAGTTAGGTCGCTTTTAAAGAAAAGCGGAATAATTGAAGGTTAATTAAATGGAACAAATATCCTTTAGGAGTGTTGCAATTGAAAGAGCTGGTAGAGGTAATAGCAAAAGCCCTTGTTGACCACCCTGAAATGGTTAAGGTAAGAGAAACAGAAAATGAAAGATCAATTGTTCTGGAGCTGACAGTTGCTCCCGAGGACATGGGTAAGGTCATTGGAAGGAACGGAAGAATTGCAAGAGCAATAAGAACCGTTGTAAAATCCAGTTCAGCAAAGCTGGATAAAAAGGTAATAGTAGAGATACTATAAATATTCTTTGATTTTTCCATAGTATATGGAAGCATGCTTTCATATACTATGGGCATTAATTCTTTTTGGGTCTTTACCTGATTATTTGCAGGAGTAGATGAAAATGCTGGAATACTTGAGTATAGGACAAATTATAAACACACACGGCTTTCGGGGGGAAGTAAAAGTATTTCCCCTGACTGATGACATCAGCAGGTTTGAAAAGCTCAAAGAGGTATATGTGGAAGAAAATGACGGGCTTGTCAAATACAAAGTGGAAAGCATCAAATTCTTAAGAAGTACAGCTGCTGTTAAGCTTGAAGGTATTGACTCGGAAGAAGCGGCAAATAAGCTTAGAGGCTCATATATAAAGGTTGATAGGAAATCAGCAGTAAAGCTTCCTAAGGATTCGTATTTCATATGCGATTTGATAGGTTTGGAAGTGTATGATGAAAAAGGCCTGCTTATTGGTACTGTCAAGGATGTGCTGCAGACCGGAAGCAATGATGTCTATGTAATTGAATCTTCCGGGAAGGATATTTTGATACCTGCCCTAAAGGATATAGTCAAAAAAATTGATTTAGAGAACAAGAAAATCTTGGTAGAAATGCCAGAGGGTTTGATATAGATGAGGATAGATATACTGACTCTTTTTCCGGAGATGTTTGAAGCCGTTCTGAAAGAGAGCATTATTGGAAGAGCGGTGGAAAAGCAGCTGATAAAGCTTGAATTTCATAACATAAGGGATTATTCGGATAACAAGCACAGGAAAGTGGACGATTATCCCTATGGCGGCGGCCTGGGAATGATTATGCAGTGCCAGCCGATATTTGATGCAGTGGAAGCAATAAGTGCAGAGCTGGGGGAAAAGCCTCACATAGTACTTATGAGCCCACAGGGAAGGACCTTTGACCAGGCCAAAGCCGAGGAGCTAAGCTCATATAAGAATCTTACGATTTTATGCGGGCATTATGAGGGAATAGATGAGAGAGTTAATGAAGCACTTGTGGATGAGGAAATTTCCATAGGGGATTTTGTGCTGACCGGCGGGGAAATTGCAGCCATGGCAGTGGTAGACGCAACCTGCAGGCTTATTCCAGGAGTACTTAAGGAAGATGCCTCTTACACAGTGGAATCCTTCAACCAGGGCTTGCTGGAGTATCCTCAGTATACAAGGCCTCCTGTATTTATGGGAATGCCTGTGCCGGAGGTTTTACTTTCGGGGCATCATGAAAACATAGAGAAATGGAGAAGATATCAATCCTTGAAAAGGACATGGGAAAGAAGGCCGGATCTGCTTGCAGAAGCAGAATTGTCCGAGGAGGACATGAGGCTTTTGGATAAGATAAAAGAGGAATGCAAATAATTCTCTTAAGCACTTGCATCAATGCTTGCCTTATGGTATACTTTTAACGTTATTACGGGCGTTCCGCTGTAAAAGCACCGATGCAGTTAATATGAATTGCATGAATTATTATTGTACATGAACGTCTATGATGGAAGGAGGGACATTGTGATGGATTTGATTAAAGTAATAGAAAGCGAACAGCTTAGAAATGATATACCTGATTTTAACGTAGGAGACACTGTAAAAGTGCACGTTAAGGTTAAAGAAGGAAACAGAGAAAGAATTCAGGTGTACGAAGGTATTGTTATGAAAAGACAGGGTGGTGGACTGTCAGAGACTTTTACCGTAAGAAGGATTTCTTATGGTGTGGGTGTGGAAAGAACCTTCCCTTTACACT
>Ga0208695_1001608_pt1 | contig 18407 bp, 16 predicted proteins | sample AD_UKC111_MetaG_FD_184449 | JGI IMG/M metagenome (GOLD analysis project Ga0208695, IMG submission 184449) | Active sludge microbial communities of municipal wastewater-treating anaerobic digesters from Hong Kong - AD_UKC111_MetaG (SPAdes)... | ecosystem: Engineered > Bioreactor > Anaerobic >...
CCGCGACGGTGAAGGCCTTTCACGATGCCTGCCTGGCGTGGTCCGGTTGGCCGAAAACGATGCTTGAATTCGCCGAGGCCGACGTCTGGCGCTGGGTGGCGACCAATCACCGCAACAATTGCCTGCTTTGGGATGAGGAAGACCTCGCACGTCGCACCCGGGCTTCGGACGCGGAAATCACCGCCAACAAGCGCGCCATCGACGGCTATAACCAGGCGCGCAACGACGCCACCGAGCGCGTTGACGAGTTCCTGCTGATGTCGCTGGGCCTGATTGATCCCGCCACGGCAGGCGGCGATCAACCGGTCGCCTGCGTGGGCGCGGACGCGCGCCTGAACAGCGAAACCGCTGGCAGCATGATGGACCGCATGTCGATCATGGCGCTCAAGATCAAGGCAATGACGGCGCAAACGGTACGCAGCGATGTGGATGATGCGCACCGCGCTTCGTCGAAACTCAAACTCGCGCGCCTCAACGAGCAGCGCGATGACCTGGGTGCCTGCCTCGACCGATTGCTCGCCGACAGCAAGGCTGGGCGGGCCTACTTCAAGGTTTACCGCCAATTCAAGATGTACAACGACCCGCGCTTCAACCCGGTGCTGGTCGCCGAGCAGGCAGCCGCGCGCAAGCAGGCGCAGTCGGCGCAGCAGTAGCGCGTGCAGAGGGCGCGCACTTTGCGCAGGAAAGTCCCGTTCGTGGTGAGCCTGTCGAACCATGAGCGGCGCGCACGGACAGTGACGTGAAAATCCTCATCGTCAAAACCTCGTCAATGGGTGATGTGGTGCACACCATGCCGACGATCACCGACATCGCCGCGCACCTGCCGGGCGCGGTGATCGACTGGGTGGTTGAAAAACCGTTCGCATCACTGCCCGCGATGCACCCGGCGGTGCGAAACGTATTTCCCATCGCCTGGCGCAAGTGGCGCAAGTCGCTGTGGAAGGCCGATACCCGCGCAGCCATCGCCGAGGCGCGCCGTGCGCTTAAGGCCGAACGCTACGATCTGGTGCTCGATCTGCAAGGGCTGGTGAAAAGTGCGTTGTGGGCGGTACAGGCCAACGGGCCTCGCGCAGGCTACGACCGTGCCAGCGCCCGTGAACCACTGGCTGCACTGTTCTACCAGCGCACAGCGAGCGTGCCGAAAGCACTGCACGCTGTGCAGCGCTCACGTCGCCTCGCAGCGGCGCATCTGGGTTACGGTATCGGCGATACGCCGCCACGCTTTGCGCTCGCTGCACCGGCAGGGTCATGGCAGCCCAAGGCGAGCCGCTACGCCGTGCTCATCACCGGTGCCAGCCGTCCGGAGAAGCTCTGGCCGGAGCCCTCCTGGCTCGCCGTTGCCGCCCGGTTGCGCGATGCCGGCTACGGGCTGGTCTGGCTATGGGGCAGCCCGAGCGAACAGGAACGCTGCCAGCGCCTCGCAGTACAGGCGGGCGGCGAGGTCCCTCCATTCCTTACCGTCGCTGACGCCGCAGCCGTGCTCGCCAAGGCATCGCTGTGCGTCGGCCTCGACACCGGCTTCAGCCACATCGCCGCCGCTTTCGGCGTGCCCACCGTCGGCATCTACTGCGACCACGAACCGGGCCTGGTGGGCATCACGGGCGAGGGACATGTGGCGAGTGTGGGGGGGCGGGGGCAGGTGCCAACCGTCACTGACGTGAGTGCTTTGGTGCGGGTGGCTTGTATCTGAGCGGCGCTTCGCCCAAGGCGCGCTGTTTTGACCGGTCTGAGCCTGTGCGTCATCCGCAAATTAACTACAGGATTGTGATATCAATTTTTGATATCATTCGCGGGTGAACGCCAAACAGCGCAAAACACTGCAATCGATCTTTGCACAGCCTACCTCCGCCGCCATCGTGTTTGCCGACATCGAATCGCTGATCAAGGCGCTTGGCGGCGCTGTCACAGAGCGCGAGGGCTCGCGAATCAGGATCGAACTGAAGGGCGAACAATGGCGCTGCCATCGCCCGCATCCGGGCAAAGAGGCCAAGCGCTATCAGGTTGAAGAGGCACGTGAACTGTTGCAGCGTGCAGGAGTAGCACCATGAATACTATGTCACACAAGGGATACACCGCCCGCGTTGAGTACGACGAGCGCGACAACATTTTTGTCGGTCGTATCCTTGGTATTCGCAGCATCATCAGCTTTCACGGCGAGACGGTCGCCGAATTGCGCAATGAGTTTGAGATTGCCGTCAACGACTATCTTGACGAATGCAAACAGCAGGGCGTCGCGCCGGAAAAGCCCGCGTCCGGCAAGCTGTTGCTGCGCATTCCCCCTGAGACCCACGGTCGTGCGCTGGTCGCGGCACAGGCGGCGGGCAAGAGCCTCAATCAGTGGGCAACTGAGGTATTGCAAAACGCGGTACACATTGGCTAATCGATACCTTCTGTTAGTCGCACAAATTTGCTGACAAGATGATCGTTCTACGTGCGATTCATTCAACCATTTGAAAGACTTCAATGACTTCACAGTACTTGAATCGGCTAACAAGCGACGCACGGGTTGCCCTGATTGGGTCCCTTCACAGCGTTCAGCATGGAAACTGCTTCATTTGCGAGAAACAGATTGACCTTGCACTGCACAAAGACAGCCTTGACATTGATCACGTTGTGCCGCTCAAAGTGGGGGGCAAGGACGATCCAAGTAATTTTGCGCTGACACATGCCAGTTGCAATCGCTCAAAACAGGCTTCGAATCTCGAGGTCGCACGCGTATTGCAACGATTTTCTGCGCTAAAGGAGCGTGTGGAAAGCGAGAACCGCAGCCCGAATCTCGGAGACATATTGGCGCAGGCTGGAGGCGGTCAACACACGCTTGCATTTCGACTGAGCGAGGATTGGATCGAGTTCTCGCTGAGCGCCGTCAACGATGAGCGTGTTTACAAAATCGCGCTATATAGAGATGAATTGAGCGGCTTTCGCTACTTCTTCGCCAAATTGCCGATTCAGTACCTGCGTCACGATGACCGAATAAACCCACGGTCCATCGGAAGTAGCATCGGCATGCTTGTCGAAGAGTTCTACCAACGACGCCCACAATTGCATGTTCCGCTAGCGTGGATGACGTCTGCTGAAGGCGAGGGGGCCGTCCACGTATTTGACGGGCAACACAAGGCTGCAGCGCAAATTTTGCTCGGCACCAAGGCACTGCCGGTGCGCGTATTTGTTGATCCAAATCCCGACACATTGATCACAACAAATACGAACGCCGGAACAACGCTAAAGCAGGTTGCTTTTGACAAATCCGTACAACGTCACCTAGGGAGCACCCTCTACCAAGAACGAATCGCCCGATTTCGGAGTGACACGGGGCGCGATGACGACGATTTCACGTTTAGTGAGCGTGACTTGTTGACTCATTTCAGGGGGCAATCACGAGAGGTCAAACGGTACATCCTCGACGCTGTGCGTGACGGCGTGACGTCTTCTCCGGAAAACAAGCTACGCGACTACATCGATAACGGCGGTCGTGGCAAGGAGCGCCCTCTTTCCTACAGTGCGATTGACAAGACGTTCTTTTCGTTCTTTGTCTATCAGGAGGTACTGGATACCCCGCTAAATTACGGCGCTGACAGCGGCGAAAACCCAAGAGAACTCGAAACGACGCAGATGATTCGACTGATGAACATCCTTGCAGAGGAAATTTACGTCGGCAAGTTTGATACCGACATCGGCACCGACAAGATCGAAAGCCGCCTTCAGAAGGGAGAAAATTTTGCCCACGCTCACCTATGTGCGTTTCGTATGAGCAAGGAGGAGGTGATCTATAACTGGCTGCGCTATGTCCAGCAAGTCATCAAGCACTACTTTATCAACACAGGAAAACCGATTGAGGAGGCGCGGGTCTTTCAGTATCCGTTTCCGGAGCAATTGTGGGAGAACTTGCGACGGTTCGTGCGTAATCTTGCTGCCCTGCCGCTTTGGGTAAATAAGGAGCTTTCCGCAACTGTTTTTGGGGGCAAGCAAAACAACAGTTTCTGGCATACAGTTTTTCAAACCGGAAAAAGTCCGCAAGGCGTACAAGTCATGCCTAGCCCAATCAACTTGCTTGACATGATCAAGTAAATGCAACCGATGCGGCAACCGCGTGTTACACAACTAATTTGCTGTCTACGATGAAGCTTCCCTACAACTTTTCCCCCGGCCCGGCCATGTTGCCGCCGGAAGTGCTTGAACAGGTTCGTGCTGATTTGCCGGAATGGCATTGGCATGGTGTCGGGCAGGGTGCGAGCGTCATGGAGGTGTCGCATCGCGGCAAGGCGTTCGAGGCGCTGATTAGCGAGGCGGAGCAGGACTTGCGCGACCTGCTGGCGATTCCGGCCAACTATCGCGTGATCTTCATGCAGGGTGGTGCCTGGGGGCAGTTCGCCGCCGTGCCGATGAACCTGCTGCGTGCGGGCGAAACGGCGGACTATCTGGTGTCAGGGGGGTGGTCGAAGAGCGCGGTTGGTGAAGCGTCAAAATTTGGTGCTGTGAATGTATTGGCTTCCAGCGAAAACAACGGCTATACAAGGGTGCCAGCCAGAAATGAATGGAAGTCGACATGGACCGAAAACGGCGCTGCGGCCCTGATGAAATCAGGCGCCCAGCCACCGAGCTATATCTACGCCTGCAGTAACGAAACGGTCTACGGCAACGAGATTCACAGCTTGCCGCGTGACCTGCCAGCACCGCTGGTGATTGATGCCTCGTCGCACTTCCTGTCAAGGCCGATGGATGTGTCGGCCTGCGGGCTGATTTACGCCGGAGCGCAAAAGAATATCGGCCCGGCCGGCGTCACCATCATCATCGTGCGCGACGATTTGCTCGACCGCGCGCCGAAGAATATTCCGTCGGTGTTCCATTACAAACACATGGCCGACAACCGCTCGCTATTCAACACCCCACCGGTGTTTTCGATTTATGTCACGGCGCTGACACTCAAGTGGATCAAGGCGCAGGGCGGCCTCGCCGCGATGGAGCGACGCGCCATCGCACGCTCGACAATGCTTTATGACACGCTGGACGCGAGCCAAATTTTCAAGGCACCGGTAGCGAAAGCAGATCGCTCGCGCATGAACGTGGTGTTCGACTCCGGCAATGCCGACACTGACGCGGCCTTCGTTAAATTCTGCGACGAGCGCGGCCTGAAATCGCTCAAGGGCCATCGTGTGCGTGGCGGCATGCGGGCGTCGCTGTACAACGCGATGCCGGTTGCCGGTGTCGAGGCGCTGGTGGCGGCCGTGCGAGAATTTGAGGCGACGCGGTAGCGTCGCAGGACGAATGACGGAGGACGAGTGACGAAAGAAGTCGGTCGTCCGGCTAGCGTCAGCGCCGAGGCGACCAGGGATTCGCACCCACGCCAATACCGAACCTCCGCCTTACAGTTCGCGCCTGATTTCGTCATTCGTCCTCCGTCTTTCGTCCTTGCATCAACCCATGCCCGACCTTTCCGAACTTAGACAAAGAATTGACGCCATCGACGATCAGATGCTCAAGCTGATCAGCGAGCGCGCGAACATCGCCATTGAAGTGGCGCATGTCAAAGTGCCCGGCTCGCCGCTTTACCGCCCAGAGCGTGAGGCGATGATCCTGCGCCGCATGCAGGCAGCCAACGCCGGCCCGCTGTCGAGTGATGCCGTGGCGCGAATCTTTCGCGAAGTCATCAGCAATTGCATGGCGCTGGAGCAGCCGCTGGTGATCGCCTTCCTCGGCCCCGAGGGCACCTTCAGCCATGCCGCAGCCGCCAAACATTTCGGCACCGCGCCCACGTTTGAACCCTGTCCGACCATCGACGAAGTATTCCGTCAGGTTGAGGCCGGGACGGCGAACTATGCTGTGGTGCCGGTAGTGAACTCGACTGAGGGCTTCGTCGCGCGCACGCTTGATCTGTCCATCTCGTCGCCGCTCAAGGTGTGCGCCGAGATCGACTTCCGCGTGCAGCAGAACCTGATGTCGATGGAAGCCTCCCGCGACACCATCACGCGCGTGTTCTCGCACTCGCAGTCGCTGGCGCAGACGGCCGGCTGGCTGGCCCGGCATCTGCCCAACGCCGAGCGCATCGCGGTGGCGAGCAACGGCGAGGCCGCGCGTCTTGCCTCGGTCACGCCGGGTACGGCGGCGATTGCCGGTGAAATGGCGGCGACCCGCTACAGCGTGCCCATCCTGTTCCGCAATATCGAGGATTCGCCGAACAATACGACGCGGTTCTGGGTGCTGGGCAGACAGGATGTTGCCGCCTCGGGGCGCGACAAGACCAGCCTGATTCTTTCCGCGCCCAACCGGCCGGGTGCCGTGGTCGATCTCATCGAGCCACTGAAGCGCCACGGCGTGTCGATGACGCATCTGGAATCGCGCCCGTCACCCGATCGCCTGTGGGAGTATTTTTTCTTCCTCGACATCGAGGGCCACGTCAGCGACGCACGGGTTGCCGCAGCGCTGGCAGAGGTGAAGGCGCAGTCAAGCTACTTCAAGGTCGTCGGCAGTTATCCGGCCGCTGTTCTCTAGCGCAGCGCGGGCGGCATCGTGGAACGCATCGGAACGCTGGCGGTCATTGGGGTCGGCCTGATTGGCGGCTCGCTGGCGCTGGCGCTGAAGTCGAAGAAAGTAGTGGACCGCGTCATCGGTGTCGGGCGTTCGCAAGCCAATCTCGACGAGGCCTTGCGGCTGGGCGTGATTGATGACACTGCCACCGTCGAGCAGGCGGCCAGGGCGGACGTGGTCTTCGTTGCCACGCCGGTAGCGCAGATGCCGGTGATTTTCGCGCTATTGTCGTCGCGGCTCGGCCCGAGGACAGTGGTGACCGATGGCGGCAGTACCAAACAGGATGTCATCGCCGCTGCGCGCGCGGCGCTGGGTTCCCGCTTCAACCAGTTCGTGCCGGCGCATCCCATTGCCGGCACCGAGCACACCGGCGCCGCCGCGGCGTTCCCGACGCTCTACGAGTCGCGCAAGGTGGTCATCTGCGCCGGTGCGGAGACTCACGCCGACGCAGTACAGCGGGTGGCCACCATGTGGCAGGCCACAGGCGCCATCATCCACCGCATGAGCGCAGTCGAGCATGATGATGTGTTCGCCGCAGTGAGCCATCTGCCGCATCTGCTGGCGTTTGCGCTGGTGGACATGCTGGCCGGCATGCCGCGGGCAGACCAGTACTTCAACTACGCCGCCAGCGGCTTTCGCGATTTCACCCGCATCGCCGCCGGTTCGCCGGAGATGTGGCGTGACATCAGCGCAGCCAATCGCGGCGCACTGCGCGAGCAGTTGAACGCGTATCGCAAGCGGCTTGACGACTTTGATCGCTGGCTGGCCAGAGCGAATGGCGAGGACATTCTTGCCATCGAGCGCGCCTACGCCCGTGCATCCAGCGCGCGCCGCGCGTGGCAGCGCCACATCGAGCATGGCGAGCCGATGCCGCGGCTGGGTGGAGGCGGGCAGGAGGAGTAGGGCGCGAACGCACTTTTTTCTGGAGAAGCAAACGAGCATGCTCATTTGCCTCGACAGCTCGCGCGAAACTACACGCCAGGCCCGCACCTAGAATGGCTGCATCATGGAATTCCTAGATCTCGCTCCGCGTCCGCTGGCCCGCGGCACCGTGCAGTTGCCCGGCTCGAAAAGCATCTCCAACCGCGCCCTCTTGCTGGCAGCGCTGGCAAAGGGTCGTACACGGCTAACGGGGCTGCTGGACTCTGACGACACCCGCGTGATGCGCGACGCGCTGGCGAAGCTTGGCGTGAACTGCAGCACCCTTTCGGCGAACGGCGAGATTGACGTTGACGGCTGTGCGGGTGTGTTTACGACGATGGACGCCGACCTGTTCGTCGGTAACGCGGGCACTGCCACGCGCAGCCTTGTCGCCACGCTGGCGCTGGCTGCACAGTCGGAAGCAAACTATCGCATTGATGGCGTGCCGCGCATGCGCGAGCGGCCAATCGGCGATCTGGTCGATGCGCTACGCGAGATTGGCGCCGCAATCGACTACACCGGCAATCCGGGCTTCCCTCCGCTGACCATCGGCGGTGGCCAGATTGCCATTGAGCGGCCGATTCCGATTCGCGGCGACGCCTCATCGCAGTTTTTGACCGGTTTGTTGATGGCGTTGCCGATGGTCACCGCGAGGACCGGGCAGCCGGCAATCATTGAGGTGGTCGGCGAGCTCATCTCGAAGCCGTACATCGAAATCACGCTGGCGATGATGCGGCGTTTCGGCGTCACCGTCGTCCGCGAGGGCTGGCAACGGTTCACGGTTCCCGGCGGTGACGCGGCACGCTACGTCTCGCCCGGCACCTATGCGGTCGAGGGCGATGCCTCGTCGGCGTCCTATTTCCTCGCCGCCGGCGCGATTGCCGGTGGTCCGGTTCGGGTGGAAGGCGTCGGGCGCAACGCGCTGCAGGGCGACGTGCAATTCGCCGATGCCCTGGCCGGGTTTGGCGTACGAATCCGCTTCGAGGACCATGCCATCATCGCCGAAGCACCTGCCAGTGGCCGTCTGCAGGCCATCGACGCCGACATGAACCACATCCCCGACGCTGCAATGACGCTCGCCGTCGTCGCGCTGTTCGCAGAGGGGACGACGCGGCTGACCAATATCGGCAGCTGGCGGGTCAAGGAGACGGACCGTATCGCTGCGATGGCGACCGAGTTGCGCAAACTGGGCGCGAAGGTGGAGGAGGGCGCCGACTGGATCGCGGTCACCCCTCCGCCAGCGCTGACAGCGCATGCCGCCATCGACACCTACGACGATCACCGCATCGCCATGTGCTTCTCGCTGGCAAGCCTGGGTGCGCGAGGCGTTCCGGTGCGGATCAACGATCCGAAATGCGTGAACAAGACGTTTCCGACTTACTTCGACGTGTTTGCCACATTGGCGTGACGCAATGACTGCGCGGTGGCTGATGGCGATGCTCTGGGCGCTGATTGCGCTGGCACTGTCGCTTCTGCTCGGTGGCACGCTGTTCGTGTGGCTCGGTCATCTGCTGTATCGGCCCGGCAGCTCGCATGCTTCGGCAGACTGGCTGTTCCACGTGTTCGTTGTCGGCTTGCCGGCCACGGTAACAGCTTGCGTCTCGTGGCGAGGGTATCTCGGAAAATTGCCAGGTACCGAACGCGACAGGCAATCCTAGAATCGCTCTATCCAGCAACAGCAGCTTTCAGCGGCCGGAGCCACCATGGCAATTGACGACAAACAGCAACCCCAGCGCATTGGCCGTCGCGAGGTTTTGCGCGTGGCTCTGGGCGCTGCTGCAGGGCTGACTGCTGGCGGTGTGATCAATACGTCCGCTGCCGCGGCGACGCAAGGTGCGGTGCCGACCGCCCGAGCGGCTGGTGCTGCCTCCTTCTGCAAGACGCTGAAACACGACGCCAGCGGCAATGTGGCTGCCGGTGCGATGGACGCTTTTGAAGGGGCGACGGCGAGCGGCCGGATCGCTGACTGGGAGCGTTTGCCCGTCGAAAACGAAATCCGGCTGGTCAACCCGCTCGCCGCGTACGTTTGGGACAAGGAGCCGATTGCTGCCCAGGTCATCAAGCTGCCGGCATTTCCCGCGCTGGGTTCCGAGCGGCTCGCGGAGGAGGCGCTGGAGCTCTACTGGATGGCGCTGCTGCGCGACGTGCCGCTGTGGGACTATGAGCGCAACAGCCTTGTGCGCGAAGCCATCGCCGAGCTGCGCACAACCAAGCTGAACGCCAGCGTGACCCCGCAGACACTGTTCCGGCTGGGTATGCCGGGCGAAACGGAGGGGCACTGGATTTCGCAGTTCCTGTGGATGCCCGTGCCCTATGGCGCGCAGAACCAGTGGCAGCAATATCGGGTGGCGTTCCGCGGTGCCGATTTCATGACCAGCTGGGACGAATACCTCAAGGTCGCCAGCGGCGAATGGCCGCCCGGCATCATGAATCACTACGCGGATTTGTACTACCTGCGTTCGGGCCGCGATGTGTCGGAGTACGTGCACTGGGATTTCTGCAATCAGGCGGCGATCAACGCTGCGGCGATCCTGCTTGCCAACCCGCACCGGCCGCGTGAGGCCTGGCCGACGAGCAATCCGTACAAAACCTCGCGGACCATGAACGGTTTCGTGCAGTTCGGGTCAGGCTACGCGCAGAACGCGATGGGCGTGGTGTGCGATCTGGCGTTCAAGGCCTGCTGGCAGGAGAAATGGCTGCGCCACCGTGCGCTGCGGCCCGAGGAATACGGGGCGCTGGTGGATCGCGCGGTGCGTGGCGAGAACACCGGCGTGCATCCGCTGATCGTGAACTCCGAAGCGGTGAAGCGGGTGCGCAGCAAGTACGGATCGGCCCTGCTGCCGCAGGCATATCCCGAGGGTTGCCCGCCGCACCCGGCGTACCCGTCCGGGCACGCCACCGTCGCTGGCGCCTGCGTGACAGTGCTGAAGGCGCTGTTCGATGAGAAGCGCAAGCTGCGCTTTCCGTTGCAGCCGACGCGTGATGGCAAGGACTGGCAGAGCTTAGACGCCAATCTGCCAGCGCCGACGGTCGGTGCCGAGCTGAACAAGCTGGCGACAGCGGTGGCGATGGGCCGCAATTTCGCCGGCATCCACTGGCGCAGCGACGCCTGGCAGGGGCTGCTACTGGGCGAAAGCGTTGCCACTGCGTGGCTGCGTGCCGAGAAGGCGAAGTCGGTCGAAGCTCAGCAGGGCTGGCTCAAGAGCTTCGAATTCACCAGTTTTGCCGGTGAGCGTGTCGTGGTGTGAGGCCAGCGGGCAGATACAGCTATTTAGCGGAAGCCTTGTTGGTTTTGGGCTGAACGGTGGTATTTCTGTAAAGTCGACTTACGGCGAAAACCTGCTCTGAGCCCAATTTGAATGGGCGTTTGGCGAAAGAGTTGTAGCCGCTGACGCATTTTTACGCTGCCTGCGCCGCGTCAATCCGCGTCCGTCAGGTGCGACTGTGCGAGCCACAGCGACGCGATGTGCAGCCCCTGTGAAAAGCGCCCGTCGGCGATCATGGCGTCGAGTTCTGCGCGTGTAGCTGTCGCGCAAGTGATTTCTTCTCCCGCGTCCAGCGCCTGCGGCCCGATCTGCTGTAGCCCGGCGGCGACGAACACGTGCACACGGTTGGTCTGCCGTGCCGGGTTGGCGAAATAGCTGCCGACCGGCTGCCATTGCCCAGCGGTGTAGCCGGTTTCTTCGCGCAACTCGCGCATGCCCGCCTGCGCAGGTGTTTCGCCAGTATCGACGACGCCGCCCGGGAACTCATGGCAGAGCACATCGGCGGCGTAGCGATATTGCTGCACCAGCAGCAGGCGACCATCGTCCAGGACTGGCACGACGTGCACCCACTCGCCTTCCTCCATGACGTAGTACGGGTCGAGCACGACGCCGCTGGCAAGCTGGCAGCGATCCGCGCGGAGCTTCATCCAGCGGTCATCCAGCAGCGGTGTTGACGCCAGACGTTGCCAGCGCTTCATGGGTGACCGGCCACGTCAACGCGCATTGGCATAGTGGTGTGGTTCAAGCGATGCGGTATGGGTTACTGCCAATCAGCTCGCTGAACGCGCGAACGACCGCCGGATCATGCTTGCTGCCGCTTTCTTCCGCGAGAATCGCCATGATGTCGCGGTGGCTGCGCGTGTTCTGGTAAGTGCGCGCAGCGCCCATCGCGTCGTAGCTGTCGCAGACGCTGATGATGCGCGAGCAGATTGGAATCGATTCGCCAGCGATGCCATCCGGATAGCCGCGTCCGTCGAAGTGCTCATGGTGATGGCGAATGATTCGCGCGGCGCTGTCGGCGCCATCAAGCTCGCTGGCAGCGACGATGCGCTCGCCGATCTCGGAGTGCAATTGCATCTGTTGACGCTCGTCGCTGTCGAGCCGGCCGGGCTTGTGCAAGATGCGATCGGGAATGCCGATCTTGCCGACGTCATGAAATGTGGCGGCGACGCGCAACAGACTCAGCTCCGCCAGCGTCAACTGGCATGCGTGTCCGAGTGCCTGTGACAGACCAACCACCCGGTCCGCGTGTTGCTGCGTCGCCTGATCACGGAAGCCGAGCGCGACTGAAAGCGCTTTGGTGCCGCTGAGGAGAGCGTCGAAAACCGGATGCGAATGCAGCATGCGTAGTGTCAGCGAATTTTTGCGGGCAGCTTAACACTGCGGCGGAACCCACGGTGCGCCGCCGCTCCGAAATTTCTGATGGATGCGGACGGCGGACAACGTGCGCCACGACGTCGCTGGATGCGACTGGTCGAGTGTTGTGCTGTGTCGTCGCCGCAACGCTGACAGCATCGGAATGTATTTAAGCTACATGAAAATCCTACCAATTACTACGGCGACTACAACGTGAACCAGTCAGTCGAGAAGAGAAGGAGGAGGTATGGGCTGGACTGGGAATCAGGCTGCGTGCCGATGTGCCGATTGGCCGTTTGGAGGCACGAAGCGCGCGCGCTACGGGCTGGCCGACCGCTGGCAATTGGCACTGACCGTGTTGATGGCATTGCTGTCCGGCTCGCAGCCTGGCGTGAGCGTGGCGAGCAGCGCAACGCTGATTGAGGGCAGCGCGCGGTACGCCGGCAAGACACCGCTGGTGGTGTCGCTGATAGCGCCGCGAGGCGTCGAGCGCACGGTGGAGGACTGGACACCGTTTCTTCGGGATCACTCGCGCGTCATGGAGCTGCCGGTTGAGCTGCGCGTTGGCAAGTCGCAGCGTGATGTGGTCGACGATATGCTGCAACGCCGGGCAGACATCGCATGGCTGGGCAATGCACCTGCATTGGAGGTGGTGGAAGCCGGCGCTGCGGAAGTGTTTGCGTCAATGGTCCGCTGGGATGGCGGTACCGGCTACCGGTCGGTCATCGTGACGCATCGGGACAGCCCGCTCAAGACGCTCGATGAATTGCTCGACCGCAAACGCCGCCTCAGCTTTGCAATGGGGGACCCGAAGTCGACGTCTGGCTATGTGGTGCCCAACTACTACGTGTTCGCCCGCAACAAGGTGATACCGGAGCAGCTCTTCGCGCGAACGGTGTCTGGCAATCACCTAGAAAACGCGTTGCGGGTGGCCCGGCGCGAGGTGGACGCTGGTGTTGGCAATGATTCCGAGCTGGGCGCCATGCAGAAGCGCTTTCCTGACGAGCATGCGCGGCTGCGCGTGCTCTGGCAATCGGCCGAAATTCCGGAAAGTCCACTGCTCTGGCGCCTGTCGTTGCCGGATTCGCAGAAGCAGCGCCTGCGCGACTTTTTTGTCCGCTACGGCGCGACCGAGGTCGAACAGAACAATCTGGTCAAGATCAATAATTTGAAGCGGTTTCGCGCCTCCTCGAACCGGCAACTGCTGCTGATTGCCGATATCGAGATGTTCAACGCGCGCACCCAGATCGATCGCGACCCTGCGCTCTCGCTGGACCGCCGGGGCGAGCGGCATCAGGAAGTGGTGCAACGCGCTGTCCGGCTCGAGACGGCCCTGCGCATGCAGAGCAGATGAGCGAGACACGCATCACATGGCGTAGTGGACGACCGTGCCTCACACGCACGGAAATACAGATAGACTAGTTTTGATTCGGAACGGGGGAATATTTAATGACGGGTTACCGCATCATCGCCTTGCTGCTGGTTGCAGCGGGGCTGACGCTCGTGCCGTGGTACGCACTGCAGGACAGCTTCTTCGCTTTCAAGTGGCTGCGCCACTTCGGCAGCAAGGACCAGTCGCCTGCGCTCTGGCAGATCGCCAGCTACAGCAAGGTCTGGCTGATCGCCCTGCCGGCGCTGCTGCTGGCTACGGTGGGCCTCTATGCGCGTCCGGTCAATGCGGCCACGGCGGCCGAGGGCGCGCTGCGCTCGTGGGCGAGGGCGCTGACGATGGTTGGCGCTGCCGGTGGGCTCTACGTGATCGCGCAGGGCTTCGCCATCGGACCACGCGGCTACGGCTTCGAACTGTTGTCCGCGTTGTTCCCGCCGATTTCCGGTGGGCAATTCGGCATGGGCGCGGGCGCGCTGCTGGTCGCGTTTGGCTTCGTACTGATCTGCGCCGATGGCATCGCCTCGATGGGTTACTTCCGCGGCGATCGCTTTGTGGCGTCGGCGCTGCTGTGCATCGTGGTGCTGGTGGTGATGTTCGTCTTCTTCCCGGTGGCCCGGGTGCTCTATGAAGGCTTCGTGGACCAGGATCGGGCACTGTCGCTAGCCGCACTCTGGGAACGATTTGCCCAGCCGAAGCTCTGGAATCTGACCTGGGCGTGCCTGTGGGGCGGCAGCGGTTGCGGGGTCGCGTGGAATACGCTCTGGCTGGCGCTGCTTTGTGCGGCGGGCACGACCTTCCTCGGTCTGATGCTGGCGCTGATCGTGACCCGCTCCAACTTCCGCGGCAAAAAAGTGCTGCGCCTGCTGACCGTGCTGCCGATCATCACACCGCCGTTCGTGGTGGGGTTGTCGCTGATCATGCTGTTCGGCCGCTCGGGGGTTGTCAACCAGTTCCTCGAGTGGGCTTTCAATATCCCGCAGACGCGCTGGATCTACGGCCTGCCCGGCGTGTTGCTGGCGCAATTGTTCGCGTTTACACCGGTGGCCTTTCTGGTGCTGATCGGTGTCGTCGAAGGCGTCAGTCCGACGCTGGAGGAGGCAAGCCAGTCGCTGCACGCATCACGCTGGCAGACCTTCCGCACCGTGACGCTGCCACTGATGGCGCCGGGTCTCGCCAACGCCTTCCTGGTGGGCTTCATCGAATCCATTGCCGATTTCGGCAATCCGGTGGTGCTCGGCGGCAATTTCGGCGTGATGGCGACCGAGATTTACTTTGCCATTGTGGGTGCGCAACTCGATCAGGGCAAAGCAGCCGTGTACTCAATGATCCTGCTGGCCTTTGCGCTGTTCGCCTTCTGGCTGCAACGCAAGGCGACCGCGAGGAAGAGTTTCGTGACGGTGTCCGGCAAGGGCGACACTGGCCTGCCGAGCCCGTTGCCGGACGGCGTGCGGCGCACGGCGATTGGCGTCGGCGTGCCGTGGCTGGCACTGACGGTGGTGCTCTATGGCATGAGCATCTTCGGCGCCTTCGTCAAGGTCTGGGGCCGCGACCACACGTTCACGCTGGATCACTTCGTGAAGGCCTTCTCGATCGATCATGGGCCGAATGGCTGGCTGTTCACCGGCGCGGCGTGGCACTCGCTGATCAACACCCTGCAGTTCTCGCTGGCGGCGGCGCCGATCACCGCGATCATCGGCATTCTTTCGGCCTACCTGATCGCACGCACCACGTTCAAGGGGCAGCGCGCCTTCGAGTTCCTGACACTGCTGTCGTTTGCGATCCCCGGCACGGTGATCGGTGTTGCCTACATCTTCGCCTTTAACGTACCGCCGATCGAAATCACCGGGACCGGTCTGATCATTGTGCTCTGTTTTGTGTTCCGCAATCTGCCAGTGGGTGTGCGTGGCGGCATCGCAGCGCTGTCGCAGCTCGACAAGTCACTGGACGAGGCAAGCACCACGCTAGGAGCAAACGGAGCGACGACCTTCAAGCGGGTCCTGATGCCGCTGCTCAAACCAGCGGTGATCGGAGCACTGATCTACGGCTTCGTTCGCTCAATGACCACGGTCAGCGCCATCGTCTTCCTGGTCTCGGGCGACACCGAAGTGGCGACCACCTACATCATCGGTCGCGTCGTGAACGGCGACTACGGGGTGGCGATTGCGTACTGCGCAGTGCTGATCCTGATCATGGTGACTGCCATCATGCTGGTGCAGTGGGTGGTGGGCTCACGCAAACTCGGGCGCCGCACGGCAGCCCATCCCGGCGCGCCTATCGCGCCCGTCGCGGTGGGCGGATAGCGCTCCTGCACCGATCAGAACCTGTCGAATTCCGGAATAGATCATGACTGCAAACAACGAAAAAATCGCGCTGCCACCGGCCACCAAAGGCACCCTTGAGTTCATCAACGTGATCAAGGACTACGGCACCGGCGAGCCGGCCGTCAAAGGCGTGTCGTTCCGCGTTGAGGACGGCGATCTGGTGACCATGCTGGGGCCGTCTGGTTGCGGCAAGACGACCATCCTGCGCATGATTGCCGGGCTTGAGTTGCCGACCGGTGGCCAGATCCTGCTGGGCGGCAAGGACGTGACTTCGCAATCTGCGGCGCAGCGCAACGTGTCGCTGGTGTTCCAGAGCTATGCGCTGTTTCCGCACATGAGCGTGATGGAGAACGTCTGCTACGGCCTCACCGTGCAGAAGATGAAAAAACCGGATGCCGAGGCCCGCGCCAACGAGGCCATCAAGCTGCTCGGTCTGACCGGTTTCGAGCGCCGCCTGCCGTCGGAGCTCTCGGGCGGCCAGCAGCAGCGCGTCGCCATTGCCCGCGCGCTGGTATTGGAGCCGGCGGTGCTGCTGTTTGACGAACCGCTCTCCAACCTCGACACCAAGCTGCGACGGCACGTACGCGAGGAAATCCGCGAGTTGCAGCAACGCCTCAAGCTCACCTGCGTGTACGTGACTCACGACCGCGAAGAGGCGATGGCGGTGTCCGACCAGATCATCGTGATGGGCAAGGGTGTGATCACCGAAATGGGGACGCCGGGCCAGCTGTTCTTCGCGCCACGTACTTCGTTCGTGGCCGATTTCCTGTCCGAGGCGAATGTGCTGCCCGCGACGGTAACCGCCGTGGCCAACGGCCGGGCCTCCATCGAACTGGGTGATGCGCGCTTCGAGATGGCTGCCGACGCCGGTGCAGCAGCTGCCGTCGGTGCCGCTACTGTGGCATTGCGGCCTGACGTGTTTACGATCAGCAAAGACGCAACGGCACAGCCTTCGCTGTCGGCAGTAATCCGCAAGTCTTCCTTCATCGGCAAGGGCGTTGAGGTGGTCGCAGACACATCTGCAGGCGAGCTCTTCGTGTTTCTGCCGCACGAAAAGCTGGCGCTACCGGTGGGCGAGGAAGTCCACCTTGCGTTCCCGCCTGACGAGGCGCGTCTGACCGTGTAGTCGCCATCCGCCGCCGCGCGGGAAGAGAGGTCTGCGCCGCCACTTGTTGCCTGACGGCGCGCGGGCGCGCAATCACGCAAATTTCTACCGCTCGCGGCAGCGTTGCCGCCGCTGTTGTGCTCATGCCGCAGCGGATCGCGCGATGCGCCGCGTAAATCACAACGTCATGACTTGTGTTCTAAACCCTGCTATCGTCGGGGCTTCCCGGAATTCATGAACGTTTGACGTCAGGCGCCTGCCTGCGAGCGGAGGAAATCAATTGAAGTACCGCAATCTGCTGGCATTCGCGACGGCGTCGATCATTGCTACGGCCGCTCCGCTAGCCTCTTTTGCGCAGGACATTGTGCTCGGTCAATCTGCCGCGCTGACCGGTCCGGCGCAGGAACTGGGCAAGGAGATGCAGCTCGGCGCCAAGGTGTACTTTGATGCCATCAACGCGGCGGGCGGCATCCGTGGCAAGAAAATTGTCCTGAAGACGCTGGATGACGGTTATGAACCACCGCGCGCCGAGGCGAACACCAAACAGTTCGTGGACGACGGCGAGGTGCTTGCGCTGTTTGGTTACGTTGGCACACCGACCAGCGCCGCTTCGATCCCGGTGGCGACCAAGGCCAAAGTGCCGTTCTTCGGGGCGTTTACCGGCGCCGAGCTGCTGCGCAACCCGCCCAACCGTTACGTCTTCAACGTGCGCGCCAGTTACTTCGACGAGACCGAGGCTATCGTCCGCCAGATGACGCAGGGCGGGATCACCAAAATCGCTGTTTTCTATCAGAACGACTCTTACGGTCAGGCGGGGCTGGCCGGAGTTGAGCGCGCGCTGACCAGGCGCAATCTGCAAGTCGCCGCGAAGGCCACCGTCGAGCGCAATTCCACTGACGTCGCGGCTGCCCTGGCGACCATGCTGGCCGCGAAACCGGAGGTGGTGATCATGATCAGCGCCTACTCGTCCTGTGCCGAATTCATCAAACAGGCCAAGGCAAAGCAGTTGGTCGCCCAGTTTGTCAACGTGAGCTTCGTCGGTACCCGTGCGCTGGCCAAGGCGTTGGGACCCGCAGCGGATGGCGTGATGATTTCGCAAGTCATGCCGCCGCCAACCGCCAACAAGTTTCCGATCATCGCCGAGTACCAGAAGGCAATGAAAGCCGCAGGGGCTGCTGATCTGTCGTACACCAGTCTCGAAGGCTACATTGCGGCCAAAGTGCTGGTCGAGGCGTTGCGCCGGGGCGGCGATGCGTCGCGCGAGGCGCTGGTCAAGGCGCTGGAGGGCCTTCGCGTTGACCTGGGCGGCTTTACCGCAGCCTTCGCCGCCGATAACCACAACGCCTCGAAGTTTGTCGAGATGACTGTGTTGAACAAGAACGGCGAGGTTCGTTACTAAACATAGCGTCTTAAGTAATGCCGCATAATCTGCGCAACACGGAATTTGGTCGTTGCCAACGGTCGAAGCAGATATCGACCGCCACAAGCACTTCGTCCAAAGTTCGGAAGAAACGATTGTGGGT
>Ga0208695_1001609_pt1 | contig 18398 bp, 12 predicted proteins | sample AD_UKC111_MetaG_FD_184449 | JGI IMG/M metagenome (GOLD analysis project Ga0208695, IMG submission 184449) | Active sludge microbial communities of municipal wastewater-treating anaerobic digesters from Hong Kong - AD_UKC111_MetaG (SPAdes)... | ecosystem: Engineered > Bioreactor > Anaerobic >...
AGTGCAATCGTGTAAGAAAGCCGAAAACGCAGCACCGGTTGTAAATATTACAGAGCCTGAGATTGGGGATACCATTTACAGTGGCTCTGATGTGCATTTCCATGGAACAGCATCTGACGATGATGCACTTCACGAAGGTAAATTACAGTTGCTTCGGGCCTCGGATGATTCGCTTATTACTCAACTTTCCGTGAGCGTTCATGGTATCAAATCATACACATTTCACGAGCATCTAACCGTGCAAACAAATGTTGCAATTTTGGCAAAAGCAAAAGCTGCGTTTTCCGATCATGACGATGCAATTACTTCCAAAGAAGTCCTTATTCAGTTAATGCCCTAAGATAATTGCCGGTATTTGGTCCTTCGTTGAATAGCAAATCAATCACTGAAACATTAGGGTTAAATCCGTGTTTCTCGCTAAAAACTTGTATGTATTTTTCTTTAGGCTGAATTGCGGAAGAGGCATGAATGCTCGCTCTCAAATCATTAATAGCTATCGGCTGTTGCTCGAACGAACTTGTTTTAGCAATAGCCGATTTTGTTTTTAGTAATCTCAGCAAAACAAGCAATAATGCATGGTTGAAATCATACAACCTTGGATAATGCTTTTCATAAAACGGTTTTAAGTAATCGGCATAATGATCAAAAAAAGGGGAGCTGCCATAAGCGGAAGTAATACTTAACCAATGTTGATGTTGCCAGTTATTCTCGTAACAAATCTCCACCTGATTATATGGCAAACGCACGCCTCTTCCGCCTTTCAAAGGTATGCTCAAGGTCATACTTCCATTAGCAGCATTGATGATGGTGCGATTACGCAATGACGATTTTTGATAATTATCGAATTGCTCAAGCATTACCGTTTCGCTTTTCATCCAATGAGCGAACCATTCTATTTTCGGCAAATAATGAAGCGTGAGTAATGGAATCATGTTGCTAAAATAAAAAGATACAGAAGCTTCTTCAGTAGAAACAAGACGCTGTTCATTTTTTATTTCTCGCTTTTTATGCAGTTTTGGGGCATATTGCAGCAGATGTTAAGAACGTATCCGAATACCACACTCGACAAACTCGAGTTCGAAAAAATAAAAGAGCAAATTGCCGGCCATTGCAAAAGTTCCCTCGGGAAAAAGCAAGTGCAGGTGATGTATATTTCAACGGAATATATTGAAATCAAAAAATGGTTGGAACAAACGCACGAGTTCAAATCACTCACCCAAACCGGCACATACTTTCCGTTAGATTATTTGGTGGACATCGATAAAGAGCTGCAATTGCTGGGCATTATGAATGCAGTATTATCTGAAGATCAGTTGGTGGATGTGAAAAAAACCTGTTTAGCCGTTCGTTCGGTATTCAATTTTTTTAAGCACGAAGAAGTGCTTTATCCCAACCTGCGCAGCATTGTAGCCGATAGTTATTACGAGAAAAAAATTGTGGAGCTCATCGATACAGTGATTGATGAAGATAAACTTGTGCGCGATCGGGCATCAAAAGAATTAGCGCAGATTCGGGGCGATTTGTCTAAGAAACGCACAGAGCTCAACAAGGTGTTTAACAAGGTGATTCAGAAATATCAGCAAGCTAAAATTATTGCCGATGTAGAACAATCGGTGCGTAACGGACGCAGAGTTATTGCCATTCAAGCTGAAAGCAAACGTCAATTAGGCGGTATAATTCACGATGAATCGGACTCCGGAAAAACAGCTTACATAGAACCTGCTGAAACGATTCAACTCAACAACGATATTTTTGATTTAGAGCGTGCCGAAGGAAGAGAAGTATACCGTGTGTTGCGTCAATTGTCTGCTGATATTTCGGTGTATCGCGAGTTGATTAGTGTCTATCAACACATTTTGTCGCAATTCGATTTTATTCAGGCAAAGGCCGCTTTTGCTGTTCGCATTGGTGCATCGTATCCGGTATTGAAAGAATCGCCTGAAATCAAGCTTAGAAACGCATATCACCCTATTTTGTGGATGCGTAACAAACAGTCGGGGAAAGAAACGATTCCACTAACGATTCACTTAAATCAAGAAAAACGTATTTTAGTGATTAGTGGTCCGAATGCAGGAGGAAAAACCATTTGTTTGAAAACTGTGGCACTGTTGCAAGTGATGTTGCAATCGGGGATGCTCATTCCGGCCGATGAACGCTCGGAATTAGGCATTTTCAGTCAGTTGTATTTAGATATAGGCGATGCACAGAGTATAGAATACGAATTGAGCACTTATAGTTCGCATTTGCAAACCATGAAACACTTCATCGAGTTTGCCGATAGTAAAACATTGTTTTTTGTAGATGAATTAGGTTCGGGCACAGATCCTGCACTGGGAGGGGCTTTTGCCGAGGTGATTTTAGAACGATTGGCGGAAGTAAAATCGTTCGGAGTGGTAACAACACACTACTTGAATCTCAAAATCATGGCCAACAAAGTGAAAGGTATTATGAACGGTGCTATGAGTTTTGATGAAGAGAAGTTGTTGCCATTGTATCAGTTGGTGGTAGGGAAGCCCGGTAGTTCTTACACCTTCTCGATAGCCAAACGAAGCGGATTGCCCGAATCAATGATTAATCGTGCGAAAACCCTTGTAGATATTGATCATTTGCGCTACGATTACTTGTTGAGTATGGTGGAAATTCTGGAAAAAAAAGTGAAAGACGAAGCAGAAGTTATTCTGCAAAAGGAAAAGGAAATTCAAGTTGGAAAAGACGAAGTGTCCGATTTGAAAGGTAAATTATTGAAGCTAGGCGATCAAATGCATGCATTACAAATCAACAAGAAAAACACCTCTCCTTTTGTGAAAGAAGCTGAACGTCAGTTGCAGAAATTACTCCGCGATTGGCAAACGAAAAAGGAAAGCGAGAAGGAAGTGGTAGCAGAACAAACGCAGGTATGGATCGAGAAAATTGAAAAAGCAAATCCGCAACCAGCAAAGACAAAAGCCAAAGAAGCAACACCTCAAATGCCGCAATACGAATACATAGAAGGTGAATTGTTGCCCGGTAAACGTGTTTATATTCGAAAGATGGATAAGGTAGGAATACTAGATTCCATTAAAGGAAGTAAAGCCATTGTTATGCTCGACTTGCTGAAACTCACTGTTGCTAAGGATGAACTGCGATTAGTAAAATAGTTTCAACTTTAGAATTTTACAAACTTCATCACATTGCGTTTGTTGTTACTGTACAACAACTCACAGATAAATAGGCCTCTCGGTAATTCGTCAATACCGATGCTTATGTTTTTTTCTTCGCTACTTTGTTGCAAAAGCAATTGTCCGGAGAGATCAAAAATTCTTACTTGTTTGAGGTCGTTATTGGCATTCACCCCGCTGTGAATGGTTAGTTGATTTCCGTTTACCGAAAGATAATACTTGTTTTTTGTAAGCCCTTCAATGCCAAGCACTTGATGAATAGTGATAGGTATTCGGATAGAGTCTCTCGGAGGTAAGGTGGTCATTGGCCAAATCACAATAATATCAGGTCCTGCTTTGAAATACTGCTCATCTACTTTCACCGTAAACAATGCCGGGATTTCTTCTTGGGGATCAAGTGTAATTTGGGTTCCGCTATAGGGTGGGCTACTCAGAATATTGCTATTGCTTAAGTTTTGAATGTCATTGGCTACTTGGAAGTTAACAACGCCTGAAAACGCGTTTGTACTATCTGTATTCTGTAAATTAGCGAACACTAATATCTCATCGCCCAAAGCCGGAGCAGTATCCGATACTGTAATCACATTCAGCCGCAGACTGCTTTGCGAAAAGCTGGTTGTTGCTGTCAAAAGCAACCCAATGAATAATATGTATCGTCTAGTACACGACATGTTTTTGACACTTATAGAACAAAGATAAAAACAGCCTTCAGAAGGTTGCTTGTCAAATTACTTGTTTCTTACTTGTTTAAAGCCTAATTTTAAACTATGGATTCTCTACGTACCATCATTTCATCGTTATCGCGCGAAGAAGTTCGGCATTTTAAAATGTACTTGAAACGCGTGCAAACAGCGGAAGAGCGGAAAGATGAAATGTTGTTTGATTATATCCGAACCAAAGGAGATGACTATAACGAAGACAAAATTTTTCGCAAATTATATCCTGGTTTAGACGATAAAAATTCTTTTTATCGGTTAAAGAATCGCTTACAAGACATGATTTGTGAGAACTTGGTGATGCTACACGATGCCAAAGATGAGCAAAGTAAGCTGTTGCACTATCATGCTGTTTATTATGTGTTTGCCGGAAAAAGTGAGTTTGAGCTTGCATTACATTATTTAAAAAAGGCAGAAAAGCTTGCTGAGAAAGCCGAGAACTTAGAAATGCTGGATTTGATATTTGCAGGCTTTGTAAAAATATCGAACGAGCTTCCCGAGATTAATCCGGAAGCCTATATCGAAAAACGCAGGCAAAATGCAGAGCGGTTGAATAAGTTGCGCGAAATGGATCAAATTCTTTCGATTGTGGTGTATCGCATGAAAATGTCGCAAGCTAAAGGCCGCGAAGACTTGAACACACTTACTATTCTCGATGATATCACCAAGAAATACAGCGATGATGATTCATTAGCTAATAGCAAAACGTTTCAAACGCGTATCTATAGAGCAGTAAGTCAAACATTGTTACAGCGTCACAACTATAAAGAGTTACAACGCTTCATGGTGGCTATCTACAAACGTTTCACCAGTAGTAATTGGTTCGATAAAACAAATCACGATACAAAATTGCAAATGTTAGTGTATTTGGTGAATTCCTTTTCCATGATTAAAAATTATAAGGGCTCATTGGGTTATGCCGATGAGTTGGGCAAGGAAATGGAACGGTTCAATAAACTGCATTACGATAAATACGCTTTGTATTATTACAATGCACAGGTGATTAATTATTCCGAAACCGACCCTGCTAAAGCTTTGCAGGCCTTACGTGAACTCGAAACAAGCATGGCCGGAAAACTGTCTACTTACTACGAAATGTTTATTCATCTCAATCGAGGAATTCTTAATTTCAAAGTTGGAAAATACCAAGATGCGATTCGTAGTTTTGTGAAATACTACACCAACGACTATTACAAGCAATCCGATTCGCTTTTCAAACTGCGTGTGGCCATCGTAGAATTAATGATGCATGTAGAATCGAAGGATATTGAAAGTACACAAATTCGCCTTGAACAAGTAAGACGTCAGTTCAAAGAGGAGTGGCAAAACGAGGAAGCCTATGCCGAAAAGAAAGTGTACGATTTGTTGAGGCTAGTCGCCAAGTTTGATGCGCGATGGAAAGATGAAAGCATTAATAAAGCCATCCAAGCGCTGCTCGCTGATAAAGATATGCGAAAACATGAGGGTAGCCAATTAGTCAATTACTTGCAGTGGATTAAATCGAAGGAGCAGTTAAAATTGTAGTCTTAAGTAAGTAAGAAGTAACACAATCTGACTTTAGATCTAACAATTATCGAATCATATTTGTACTGTAATTCAATTTCATTATAAAACGAGATAGTATGAAAACACACAAAATACTCACGGCATGTTTGCTCATCATGATGGGTTTATATGCCAAGGCGCAGACGGGTTGTCAGGCCTATTATTACTTTAATGTTACCGGCAATACCGTTCAGTTCCATGATACCAGTTATAGTAGTACACCGGCCGGAGGTTCAATAACCTATTCCTACTTATGGACATTCAGCGATGGCTCAAGTTCAACCCAACAAAGTCCTTCGCATACATTTACGCAACCGGGCACATACAATGTATGTTTGCGTTTTAGTGTTGCACAGAGTGGAAATGTGTTTTGTTCGGACACTTTTTGTAACTCCATTACTATAGGCGGCTGTGCGAATCCACCGGTTGTTACAGTAACCGGTAACTCGCTAATCAATGCGGGTCAGTCCACAACGCTCACTGCAACAGCGGCAATGGGTACTGCTCCCTATAGTTACCTATGGAGCAATGGCTCAACCGGAGCAGTAAATACAGTTTCGCCAACTACCACCACCATTTACTGCGTAACAGTATATGATAATATGCAATGTTCTGCAACATACTGTCATACTGTACAGGTTAATACTTCAACACTAAAACCTTTAGCTGTTGACGATTCAACCTGTACCACTCCTAATAATGCGGTAGTTATCGATGTATTGGCGAACGACCAACAGTTAATTTCGCCAACTGTTTCAATCTTGGGAACATCTACAGGTACAACAACCCTAAGTCCAACAGGCGGATTGGGTTACGAGCCGAACACAGGATATACCGGAACCGCTTATATCTATTATAGCGTATGTAATTCAAATGGACTTTGTGATACAGCAAAAGTAGCCGTTTGGGTTTCTCCAAACTGTACCAATGTAAATCACCCTCCCGTTGCTCAACCATTTACTACACAAATGTGCAATACATCTTCAGGGCTTGATATTGATTTGGGTCTGTTGTCTTCTGACCCGGATGCAAACGATTCACTAACATATTCTTTTGTGAATTTTGCTGGACCTAGTTTGGGTACAGTCAGTTTCATAGGTTATGGAATGACCTATTACGTCCCATCTCCGGGTGTTAGAGGTCAAGATCAGTTCCAATATGTTGTTTGTGATAATGGTAACCCAAATTTATGTGATACAAATACAGTATATATTTATGTTGATAGCTGCGGCAATTCTTGTCCTAATCCACCACAAGCATTTATTACTAAAACCGCTGCAGGTTTATGCGATGTGTTGACTGTTACAATTGGCGGAGGCGTTGCTCCATATACTTACTTGTGGAACAATGGAATGACGGGTTCTGTTGTTACCATCTGTAATGTTTCCACTTGTTATACTGTTACGGTTTTAGATGCCAATGGATGTTCAGCTACAGCAACCTATTGCTATGGGCAACAACCTACTTGTTTCGATACTATTTGCGGAGAGGTATTTAACGATATCAACGGCAATGGCATAAAAGAAGCCGGTGAAAATGGCATCGCAAATACCTATGTGTATGCCGGTAACTATACCGCTTATACCGATACATTTGGCCACTACGAAGTAGTTGTGCCATGCGGTACCAATTATATTTATGCCTATCCAAATCCGGGTCAAAATTGCTGTGTGGTAACAACAGTGCCGGTGCCAAATCCTTTAGATTCTACACAGGGTGGCTATTACGTATTGAATGATACTTCCGGCTCAAAAATTTGTGGGTTTAACTTCGGTTACCAAAATTCAGGCGTTACCATCTCCGGTTTCATTTATTTAGATGCAAACAACAATGGAGTAAAAGATCCGGGCGAAGGTCCTGTAGCTTACCAAAGTGTTGTTGTTGGTGGGTATTATACCTACACCAATCAAAGCGGCTATTATGTGATTAACATGCCTGCCGGAAATTATGCTTTATCGTGCACACCATATGCACCATATACAGGAGCAACCGTTTCACCAACATCTATTAGCGTGAACGCAACTACAGTGGGTGCAACATATCCAAACAACAACTTCGGTATCTATGTACAACCGGGCGTTAACTTAGAAATCTCGATTGGACAAATTTCTACCGTAGCACCGGGCTTCCCGGCTTACTATTGGGTAGATATATGTAACGTTGGAACCGTTACAACAGGCGGAGTAGCAAGTATGTATTACGATCCGAATTTATTGTTTAGCTACGCTTCTCCGGCACAAAATAGCCACAACACAAGTGCACACACGCTTTCGTTTAATGTGCCTACATTAGTGCCTGGCGATTGTCAAAGTTATTATGTGAGCTTTACCTTGCCTACCTCTGTAGCATTGGGAACACCTGTGTTTAATTTGGTTACGGTTACGCCAACTATCAATCCCGATATTAACTTGGCGAATAATAGAGATACGCTCCACCAAATCGTTACAGGTTCATGGGATCCAAACAACAAGTTAGCCAACGGAACGTACACGCATCCTGAAACATCAACTAAATACATCTTGCCGAATACCGATTTGGAATACACCGTAAACTTCCAAAACACCGGAACAGCACCTGCTGTGAACGTGATTATCAAAGATGAGTTACAAGCGAATATAGATTTGAATTCATTCAAAATGTTAGGCGCAAGCCACAACTGCCAAGTAGTTCGCGATGGCAACAAGTTGAATTTCAAATTCAGCAATATTATGTTGGCCGATAGTTTCCACAACGAAAAAGAAAGCCACGGCTTTGTACGTTTCTCTGTGAAACCAAATACTGCAGCTATTGGAACCATCGTTAACAATACAGCAGAAATATTCTTCGATTTCAACGATGCTGTGGTAACTAATACTACCGAAAATGTAATCGCTGTAACCACCGGAATTGACGGGGAGCTTGCAGCCACAAACATTGTGGTTGCACCAAATCCATTCTCTTCGTACACCACCATCTCGGTAAGAGGCGCAGCAGCCGAAGAGATGCAGTTAACCGCATTCGACTTAACCGGCAGAATCGTAGCAACACAAACCTATGCTAACCCGCAAGCCATGCAGTTCAACCGAAACGAATTGAAACAAGGCGTTTATATCTACGAGTTGAAACAACACGGACAACTCATCGGCAAAGGAAAATTAGTTATAGAATAATACCATCGCTTTTGTTGCAAAGGGTAAGGTGAGTTATCATCTTACCCTTTTTTATTTTGATGATTTGACTAAGGGCGTGTCCCGCTAAGAAGCAGGGCCGCGCTGTCCGCTGCAATCTTTGCCTCTCGGAATCCGCAAAGGATTTCCGCTTCCATCGCTCACGCAGCATTCTGCTTTCAATATTATTATGTCATGCTGAACGCAGTGAAGCATCTGCGCCATTGCTCGCATCTTGCGAGCAATTTTAATTTTTGCCTTAGGTATGTTTTCAAATGCAGCCGGAGGCTTTTTGAAGACTCACTCGCTGGAAGCGAGCGAGGGCGGTGGATTTCAAAATTTTAAAAATTTACCTACACAATAACCAAAAAGATAAGGAATCATTTTTATAAATGACTCATCTTCTAAAAGCATTTGAATCATGGATAGTTTACTTTCTTTAGTTTTTCCATTTGATAAATGCCTTTGAATGTTTTTAGAAAACGTCTCAATTTTTTTACGATTAAATATAATCGTTTTATAGTTGAAGGTTTCTAGTCGTTTATGAATTAAATCGATTTCAATGTCAGATAAATTATAGTGTACATTAGTTAAATTAATAGTTTGAAAATATGGGATTAACGAACCATTCAGCACCTTCGCTTTTTTATATTTAGGCGGGAGCTTTAGTTGTAGTTCATCAATTATTTTAAAAAAATCTCTATTCCCTTTAACCAGATAATATGGAACAAGTGAGAAGGGAAAATACTGTAGCGTTTTAAACACTAAATCAATTGTTTGCATAACCGAATTTTAGTCAGCAAAACTAAATGCTAATCGTTTTAAAACGCAAGAGTTTGAAATAAGTAGGGCTAACTAAATTTTTCCAAACTCGGTTACTTTGGCGAATCGTCAGTTCAAAAAAAAGGCAAAGTGGTCGCAGATTGCGACCACCTCAGGCCGCTCAAATTTTCTAAAACATCTTCCTTTGCTGTTCGCAGAAATGAACAATTTATTCAGACCGTAACCTCAAAAATCCACCTCATACACCACCTGCACTTGCTTTTCATTGATACTTGCCGGAATATGTCTAAACAAAAAATTACGAGCGCTAATCAACCACGGGTTTTCGATATGCGCAATTTTGCCAAAGGTCCACGAGGTGTTCACGATGCGGTGCACGCGTTGGATTCGCCTGTTTTCAAAGGCTTTGAAGGCCGCGGCTACATCATTTGTTTTGCTTAATTCATCGGCTAAAACTATGGCATCTTCAATCGCCTGACAAGCCCCTTGTCCCATATTTGGAGTAGTGGCATGCCCTGCATCACCTATCAATACTATGTTTCCAAAGGCCAGTTGATGAATGGGTTGTAAATCGTTAATATCGTTCCATAGTAAATGCTCGTCTTTTGTTTCTTGCAAGATTTGTGGAATAGGCGCATGAAAAGCTTTGAAATGCTCCATTAAATCGGCCACACGGTAGGCTTTCATCTTTTCGTCTTGCGCCTTGGCATTGATGCACGCAAACCAATAAATTTTATTGTGCGCTAAGGGCACTATACCAAAACGCCCTTTGCTACCCCAGGTTTCAGACGATTCCGTAATCTGAAGTTTAGTATTATCGATAATGGCTCTCCAACAAGTGTAACCTGCATAACGCTCTTTTGAACTCGGCAACAATTTTTTTCGGACAGGCGAATGAATACCATCAGCCGCTACCAATATTTCAGCGTCATGCGTACTCCCATCTTGAAAAGTCAATACAGTTTTTTCGCCTTGTGTTACTATGTCTACTATTCGTTTGTTGCTGTGCACTGTATTGGGGTCTAACTTAGAAAGCAGCACACGGTGTAAATCCGCACGGTGAATGGTAAAATTATCAACCCCATACTTTTTGCTCAGTGCTTCACTGTTGGTTTTCGCCAATTGTTTCCCTTGCTGATCGAGCAATAGAAACGCAGGAAGAATTCTTCCTTCAGCAATAACGTCCTCTGCAATGCCTATTTTCTGAAAGGCTTTCATGGCATTGGCCGCTAACGCTAATCCCGCCCCAACGGCCTTTACTTCCGGTGCTGCTTCAAAAATGGTGGTGGAAAATCCTGCTTTATTTAAGGCAATGGCAGTGGTAAGTCCGGCAATGCCACCGCCCACAATAGTGATGTTCTTTTTCATAATGCTATGTTGTGGTAAAACAACTAAAGATTTAGTGTAAGTGGAAATCGTAGACCCATATAAAAACGAAAATCCGCCCAATTGCTCAGGCGGATTCAATTCATCAATTGTTAACCAAAATAATTGCGAATCGTTTATACTTTTTCGTCTTCCGTGAGTGGTTCTACTTTCACCACTTCAACACCGGCTAAATACTTCGCCTTAATTTTTTTCTCAATATCTAATGCCAGTTCCGGATTGTCGGTGAGCAATTGCTTCACCCCTTCACGACCTTGACCTAATTTTGTTCCATCGTAGCTATACCAAGAGCCCGATTTTTGCAAAATCTCTAACTCGGTTCCTATATCTACAATCTCCCCCACTTTAGAAACCCCTTCGCCATACATGATATCGAATTCGGTAGTTCTGAACGGTGGAGCCATTTTGTTTTTCACCACTTTCACTTTCGTTCTGTTCCCTACAATTTCTTCTTTGTCTTTAATTTGCCCAATTCTTCTAATATCCAATCGCACCGAAGCATAGAATTTCAAGGCATTTCCACCCGTTGTTGTTTCCGGGTTACCGAACATCACGCCAATTTTTTCGCGCAATTGGTTGATGAAAATACAGCAGCACCCTGTTTTATTGATGGTTCCGGTGAGTTTTCTAAGTGCTTGCGACATCAAACGCGCTTGCAATCCCATTTTTGATTCTCCCATTTCACCTTCTAACTCGCTACGAGGTACCAAGGCAGCAACGGAGTCAATCACACAAATATCTACCGCTCCGGAGCGAATCAAATGTTCAGCAATATCCAACGCCTGCTCTCCATCATCCGGTTGCGAAATCAAAAGGTTGTTTACATCCACCCCTAATTTCTCTGCATAAGCTTTATCAAAGGCATGCTCTGCGTCAATAAACGCTGCAATTCCACCTGCTTTTTGACAACTGGCAATAGCGTGAATCGCTAATGTTGTTTTACCCGAGGATTCCGGTCCGTAGATTTCTACTACACGGCCTTTTGGTAAACCACCAATGCCTAAAGCAATATCTAATCCAAGTGAACCGGTAGAGATGACTTCAGCCGCCAAAATTTTGGAATCACCCAATTTCATGATGGTTCCTTTTCCGTAGGCTTTGTCAATTTTATCCAACGTCAGTTGGAGAGCCTTCATCTTTTCCTTTCTGTCTTTATCGTCTGCCATAGTGTTTGTTATTTTGATGAGGCAAAGGTAAATGGATTTGCTAAAATACTTAGTTTTTTCACTAAAATATTTTGCATGTGATTCCAATATGCTGAAAATCAGTAAATTAAAATTTTACAAAAAACGTATAATCTTAGTTTTCGACTACACAGCAACAGCGTTGCCTTGTTTTAAACTATATGCTTTTATGATGTTCAGGCTGGTTTCGCTAGGCTTCATCATTCTGTTGTGGAAATGACGACTGAGTTCCGCGTCCATTTTTTCAATCAAATTGTTTTTCAGCATATCTTTTTTGTCGGAGAGTGGAGTAGAGTTTCTGTTCATGTATTTAATTTTGAAACTAGAACGTATAACTAAAAAAATATTGTGCTGTAAAATTCCATTGATGATGAAAATTTAGCTGTTTGCTATAAAAACAATACTTTCGTTATAAATAAACAACATCTATTATGAAAAAATCAACCCTCGTTGGCGGTATCCTTATCGCTTTTTTATTCCTCTTTTCTTCTTGTGCCAAAGATCAAATGGCGCTCAATAAGCTGAAAGGTTCTTGGCGTTATACTAAAATTAGCGCGTTAGGTATTACACTAGACATGGCGCAGTTAGGCTATACCAATGCTACTATCCAATTCGATGAGTGTTCTGCTAAGTCATCGCAATGCAGTGGGACAATTAATTTAACAGGCACAAATCCTACTCCTTTTCTTTACGAAATCAATAAAAACGGAGACGAGATTACTGTAACTGACGCTGGTACTACAACACTCTTTAAAATCAAAAAGTTAGACAAAAGTAATTTGGTGTACTCCACTTCTTATGATACAATTATCAATTCTGCTCCACTTAAATTGGAGTTAGAATTTACGTGTACTAAATAACGATTTACAATACATCGAAAAAGCCGCAAGTAGTGCTACTTGCGGCTTTTTGTTTTTGTGCGGGTAACGGTTAATTAATTGTGATTTTTGCTCCGCTGTTCCAAGTTTTCAACTCGTTCGTGTAATACAAATAAGCGGAAGAAGCAGGGGCCTCGTATGTTCCCGCAATATCAGCTTTCAAATCTAGATTGATGTTTTTGCTTTCGTTGGGTGCCAACGAACGATAGTAACACACCACATTGTTCCCGGTGGTTTCATAGAAATCAATCACATGTTTATCCATTAATTCTTTCAACTGAAACGGTTGCACCGAAAGTCCTGCAGGAATTCCCAAAATAGCCATGCTCATCGGTTGGCCTTTGTCGGTTACATTTTTCAACACAGCCGAAAGACGAACAGTTTCTCCTACTTTTGTATTTGCTGTGCTTAGCTTGGTTTCTAAGCCTAGCACACATTCTTTTGACGATTGCGGTAAGCTGGTGTTGTAAGCCACACTCATTGAATACGGAAGAGCATTTTTACACCCTTTGAATTTCACTTCCACTTTCTGTTTGCCTTCTTTGAAGAAGCCTTGCAAGCTATCAATGGTCACGTTTTTCTTCTCGCCTTTTTCGTATGCTTTTGAGGCTACTAATTTATCGTTTACGTAAATTTCAACAGTTCCAGATTCGTCTGTTTTTTTGCTGTATTGCGCATATTTCGTTAACGCTTTCAACGCTAAAATAGTAGACTGTGATGAACCAAAACCGCCTAAGCCGTTTCTTGCACCTACTAAATAACGCACTCCATTTTGTAATGCCATTTGATTTGACGATTCTGTTTTCATCATCGCTAAACCAACCAATGAAGTGGTTTCAATTTTCAATGCATCGCCTGTTGAACGGGTAATCGAATGGCGGTCACCACTCCAGTAGCCAAAGTCGTTTTGTTTTTTTACCAAGATATCCATCAACTCATCGGCACGTTTGTTATCGCTCACATTGTACAGTGAATTCGCTGCTAATGCTAAGATGTAGGCATCTTTCGTTTTCTTGGCACTCGCGTAAACAGCATCCAATTCTTTCTGTAAATCTTTGTAGCCACTTTCGGTCATAGCATAAACAATGTAGGCATTCGTGATATCTTCATCGGCACCGCCAAAACTATCGAGCGCTCTCGGGTTTTTCACGAAACCGCCTTTGCCATCGCGTTTATCCAACAACAATTTTCTTGTTCTATCGATCATGGCTTGATCTACTTTAGGATACACTTTTTTCATGTCTTCAAATTCCAGCAAACCATAGGCGGTAAGCGCTTCGTGAGCCGGAGCTGCACCAAACCATTCGTAGCCGTTTTCTTTGGTTTCGAACGACACTAGTTTCTGATAGCCTTTGTCTAACAAGTCCATGGCTTTTTTCTCCAATTCCGGATTTTTGATGTCCATTTTATGCAGATAGTCAATCGCCATAATGTTCGGATAGTTAGACGAAGAGGTTTGCTCAAAACAACCATAAGGCTCTTGTAATATAGCTTCTATGCCTTTCATCAATTCGGTCATAACACTTGGATATGCATTGAAGGTCACCTTCATGGAACCCGGAATTATATTCTGCACATGAATGAAATGTGTTTTCTGCAATTGCTGTCCGGCAAGTGCAATGTTGGCCGGAAATCCTTTCGCTACAATTTTAATGGACTTGCTTAAGAAGTCGTTGTAGTTTCCTCTGAACGAAATGTCAACTTTGCCTTCTCCAATCGTAGAGGTTGCTTCCAATGGGATGTTCACCAATTTCGATTCCTTTGGAGCCAATGAAATAGTGCTTGTGCTTTTTCCACTGGTCTTAATGCAACGATTCGTTTTCACATCCAATACCCCTTCAATTTTTTCATCGGTATTGTTTTTCAAAAACACCGCTACATTGGCTTGGTCGCCACTCACCATCTCTGAAGGTAATTTTGCATCCACGGAAAAAGGAATGTTCGTGATGTAACTGCTTTCTCCTCTTCCAATTTCGCCATCAGCACCAAAGCCTTCTGCCACGGCACTAAACGAAGAAATTAAATCGTTCGCTACAAATTCCACCTTCGCTTTTCCGTTCATGTCGGTTGTTACATGTCCGTTCCAATAGGCTGTTGTGGCTAAATCAGAACGCGTAGTATCGTTTTTAGCATACACACGTTTAGGAAATTCTTTCGCGCGGTAATACGTTACTTGCTCCGGCATTTGTTTGCGATCTGCTTTTTTTATCTCCGCAAAACGCAAGTCGCCTACTTCTTCTTTTTCGACTAGCTCGGCAGGAACTTGTTGAAACACTTCGCCTAAATCTTTCATGTCGGCTTCATCTTTCGCTGAAGCCACATCTACCATCATTTCTGCAGCTGCAGGAGCTGCCATAGCATCATCCATCATCACTGCCCCTTCCATGATTTCTACGTTTTTATTTTTCATCACCTCTCCTCTGCCACCTCTTGCAGCCATAGGTACCGGACGAGGTCTGTCGCCTCCTTTGTACATGAATTGCGGACCATAGAGGTAATAGGTTACATCTTGTTCGTACATCGAAAAGTGCACCGTGTTTTCACCCAATCCATCAGCTTTAATCAATAATTCATGATCATCGCTGATGTTGAAATTCGTCAACGCAAATTTTCCGTCTTTATCGGTAGTTACCGTTTTGCCCGATTTTTTCAAGGTCAGCTTTGCCCCGGGTAAAGGTCTTGATTTATTGGCATCGTAAACTGTTCCGGCAAGAATAGCTTTCTCGGCTTTGTGTTGAATTGTAGGACGGTTAGCCGCAGTGATTTCTTTCCAAGTGTATCGTCTCCAACCGCTGGTGAGCAACAGATTATCCAAGGCTTCTTTGGCTTTCGCTTCTTTTTTATCGAAATAAAAATTGGGTTCAAACACCGATTCTTTCAACTCCGGTTCCAACAACATTTTCGATAAAATATTCCCTTGTTTATCATCAGCAAAGGAAAGTAAATTATCGTCTACCACACTCAAGGCTAAATCGCTGCTTACCGGCAATCCGTTTTCATCAAGCGTACGAATATTTAAGGTTACTTTTTCGCGTGGCTTGTATTGTGGTTTATCGGGTGTGATTTTCACGCTTAATTGTTTCGCTTCGTTCACAAAAACTAGTCGCTCAGCACGAGGAATTCCCTTGCCGTCAAACAAAGTAATTTGCGAAACCCCCACCGGCATTTTATCGGTGTTGATGGTGATATTGTTTAGTCCTTTCACGGCTGCAAAAGACGAGCTGTAGTATACCTTACCGCGCGTTTGGGCTAAGATGGAAACAGAATCGGCTTTGAAACTGTATATGCCTAAACTCAATGTAGCAGTGTTGTTTGATTTCACGCTCAATTGATACCCGTTGCCAATGGCATCCGGCAAAGTATAGATTTCAGAAACGCCTTCCGGTTTCGTGATTTTGGCGTGGTAAGTGGCTCCTTTTTTCGGTGTGAAATTAAAAGCTCCAATGCCGGCATGCAATGATGTAAAAGTGGTGATCACTTTGTCGTTATCGTCAAATACAAATCCCGAAATATCTACCGGTTTGTCGAATTCGTTCAATGCGCGGAAGGCCAATTTGCCGGCTACATCATCAATCATATCGCCACCTTCAGGGAAGAAGCTCAATGCAATTTGATTCAACACCACAGGCACTGTTTTGGAAATCGATTCTGTATTACCTTCGAAGATAATTTTCGCATTAGCAAACACATCTGTTGTCTTCAAATCTTTGGGCAAAGTGAAATCTAAATTAGCCTTACCCTCTGCATTTGTGGTCGTACTTTGTTCTAATAATGTATTGCCATCCAACGAAATGGTGTAATCTACTTTAGTGTTCGCAATAGCTTTGTTTTCGTTTGATGTAAAACTCAAATCACCATGTACTTTATCGCCTTTGCCATAGCTCTTTTTGTCGAAATCTAACTTCATTTTCAAGCGTGGCAATACGGCAGTTTGCAGTGTAATTTCTTTTTCTGCTTTCAGAATGCTCGAGTCGTTTTTTTGATATTCGGTAAAGGCTCGAATTTTATAGACACCCCCTAAATAACCGGTCAAATCGAAATCGCCTTTGGCTACTCCGTTTTCGGCAATTAAGCGATATTGTTGGTCTACATTACCACGGGGAGAAATTAATTCAATGTGAATGATATCGGAATAATCAGATGTCTTCAAATCATCTTCGTTGCGCACAAAGGCTGAAAACCAAACGGCTTCACCCGGCTTATAATACGTCTTATCAGTTTGAATATAGATTCGTTCGTTTCGGTTTTCTTTTTGAAAGGATTCGAACAAGCCTCTCACTTTTTTCAACACTGCCGATTCATTGGCAAACGGGAATGCCGCAACAAATCCGTAAAGTAAGGAGCCGGTAAGCGTGGCTAAAGAAAGTAGAATAAGTGACGATGATTTTTTCGAGCGCATATATTTGTGTTTTGAACAATAAGATGGTTTGCAACAATTATTCCATAAATCTAATTTCAATTTTACATTTCTTTACATTTACTTAGTACGGGGGAAAATTGCCTACTTTACTGCACTTCTTTTTGCACAAGGTGGATATGGTAGTTTTTGGTATGGAATTAGCTAGTATATTCGACTTCAAGGGAAATAACATTTGAGCAAAAATAACTACAATAGCGTATCAGACGAAGACTTGGTCGAGTATTACCGAAACTCGCACGATACGGTATATGTAGGGGAGTTATATACCCGTTACACGCACTTAGTGTATGGGGTTTGCATGAAATATTTACAGAACGATAATGATGCGAAGGATGCCACTATGCAGATCTTCGAAAAGCTGTTGAAAGAGTTGAAAAAACATCATATTACTGCTTTCAAACCTTGGTTATATATGGTAGTGAAGAACTATTGTATGATGGAGTTCCGAAAAGCTGCTTCCCAGAAAATGAATACGCAAAAAATTGTAAAGGAACAGCAGCAAAATGTGGAAACGGATGTGGATGCGCATCTTGATGAAAAGGCAGAAAAGGAGTTGATGCTGAACGGACTTGAAAAAGGACTTTCGGCACTGAAACCCGAGCAACAGCAATGTGTGAAGCTCTTCTATTTGGAAGAGCTAAGCTATAAGGACATTGCCGAAAAAACGGGCTTTAGTTTGAATGATGTGAAGAGTCACATCCAAAATGGGAAACGAAATTTGAAATTGTTTTTGACTGAGAATAAAAATGGCTAAACAAAGAAATATAGGATTAACGCAAAACGGCTTACTCACCGAGGAGGCGGTGCGATGCTATATGGAAGGTTCGCTTTCAGAAGAGCAACGCAAAGAGTTTGAGGCTATTTTAGCGAACGATCCGTTTGCGCAAGATGCTATTGAAGGCATGAAAGTCAGCGCGAGTGTGTCTCAGGGTTTTTCTTCTGTTGAGGAAATCAAAACGAATATTCGTAACCGAACCGGTTTAGCGAAAGCCAACACAAAATCCTTACAAGTCCATTGGTCGGTTTTTGCCTATGCTGCTGCATTAGTTGCTATTGTGGTGGGTGTTGGTGTAATTTTTATGTTCTACCAACAACAACCCAAAACGGAATTGGCGATGGTAGAAACGGTGAATCAAGACAGTATTGATGCGGCACTTATGGCGAGCAAAACAGTGCCCGATT
>Ga0208695_1001622_pt1 | contig 18334 bp, 33 predicted proteins | sample AD_UKC111_MetaG_FD_184449 | JGI IMG/M metagenome (GOLD analysis project Ga0208695, IMG submission 184449) | Active sludge microbial communities of municipal wastewater-treating anaerobic digesters from Hong Kong - AD_UKC111_MetaG (SPAdes)... | ecosystem: Engineered > Bioreactor > Anaerobic >...
ATTAATTTTAAACTCATTATCAAGTAGAATTAATCAATTACAGAAATAAAATGGCACAAAAAAAAGACAAAGATTTTGAAAAAGTAGAGAATTTATATAAAAATGGAGGAATTGTAAATTTAGAAGATAATCCAAGATTTACAAAAAAGGTGGACACTAAAAGACCCTCATTACAGTTTGTAACTGATGGCGGTTTTCCTGTGGGTAGATTAATTCTTATATCAGGTCAGGAAAGTGCAGGTAAATCTTCTTTAGCAATTCAAATCGGAAATATAATAGCAGAAGAATTAAATAAAGATTTATTGTATGTAGACACAGAGCACACAACAACAACAGATTACGTTAGACAATTAGTTGGTGGGTCTGCAAAAAGGTTTAACCATTGTATGCCTGAGACAACTGAATTAATGTGTGATATAATAAGAAAAGAAATACCTAATTATGGAGTGATTATTATAGATAGTATTAATAATTCTTCTTCTAATGAGAGAATGCAAAAAGAAGCTGGTGAATATACAATGAGTAACCGTGCAAGAGTTCTATCCGAACAATTACCAATTCTAATAAGTTTAGCTGACCAACATAATACAACGCTCATTGTTTTATCACAAGTTAGAGATAATATGAATAAAGCAAATAAGTATAGTCCCGACACTGTTGTTCCTGGTGGTAGAAGTTTACATCACAATTCAAGTCTAAGTATCGAAATGTACCCTGCAATGAAAAAGAAAGAGGGTAAAAGTGATGAAATGGAATTATATGAAACTATTTCGGGGAGAATGGTTAAAATAAAAGTTGTTAAAAATAAAGTTGGGAAGCCTTTTAGAAGTGTAGAATTAGAGTTTACTTATGGGTTAGGGTATACAATTGAATCCGATATTGTTTCATCTGCTAAAAGATTAGGTATTTTAGAAATGGCAGGAAGTTGGGTTAAATATAAAGGTTCTACCTTAGTACAAGGTATTGATAATTTAGTTCCGATGTTATTCGATAATCCTGAATTATTAGAAGACTTAAAAATAGAAATTGCGGAAAAAACTAAAAAAGAAACAGAATAAAAACAGTGAACAAGGCTCTGTAGTAGCTTAACCCCAAACCTGAGAGCCTGAAAGACCCGAAAAAACAGAAATGTTAGTAAAGCAGTTAGGGGGTTAATTTTTAAATATATTAATATGACAAATAAACAAACAACATTAATATTAGGAAGTATGTGTTTGATAGGAAGTTTCTTTAATAGTTTTGGAGTGCTTTTTATCTGTTCTTCTATCTTTTTTCGGCGAATTTTATAATTGAAACTTTGGAAAAATTAAATAAAAAATAAACATAAATTTAAAAACCACATAAAACTTCTTCAATAACACAGTTAGTGGTTCTGTGTTTTTTAATAAAATAATATTTAAATAATGGAAATAATATTATACATATACTTTGCAATTAATCTGTTTATAGCAGGAATGTATTTTGGAGATGTCAGTTTTAATCTTTATAGTAAGAAAGAGATAATTATTTGGACTTTTTTTTAATCTTTTTTGGCGGAATTTTGTTGTTGTGGGAAGTTACAATAGCTAAAAAATTTGATGATTGGTTTAATTCAAGTGAATTTGGTTTTTGGTGGAAAATGTATATAAATAAAAAGTATGATAACCTAAAACTTGAACAAATTGATTTTATAAAAGGTCAAATTCGCCGAGAAAAAGAATTAAACAGAAAAGAATCACAGAAACTAATAAAACACTTAACTAAAATAATAGAAAGAAATAATGTAAAAATTTAGTAAACAAATATATAATAAACATGCCACCAACTAAAAAATCAAATTGGTTATATAATAATAAAGAAGTTACTTCAATAACTCAAATGCCTAAAGATGTGTATGGATTTATATATCAAATAGAGATAAATTTAAATGGAAGTACTTTTTACTATATAGGTAAAAAACAACTTATTTCTCGCCGAAAAAAAATGATGACAAAAAAAGAAATAGAATCTTTACCTAATAAAAGATTAAAAAAATATTATTATGTAGAAAAAGAAACTGACTGGCAAAATTATTTTGGTAGTAATAAACCTCTTTTAGCTTTAATAAAGCAATATGGAGTAGAAAAACTTAACTTAAAAAAAGAAATATTAGAATATTGTTTCACAGAATTAGAACTTAAATATAAAGAAGTTAAAAACATAATCTGTTCGGGTTCTATGGAGTCCACTCAATATTTTAACGATAATGTCAGTATAAAACAAATAGGTACATTAAATTTTAATAAATGAAAGAATCAAATAGAGAACGTAAAGGAGAGATAAAATATAACATTTCTTTAAACGAAGAGCAAAGACAAGCTAAACAACTTATTATAGATAATCAAATTACAATAGTGACAGGAGTTGCAGGTACAGGAAAATCATTAGTAGGAGCAATTACAGCATTAGACTTTTTGAATAAAAAAGAATGTGATAAGATTCTTGTAACACGAGCTGCAATTGAGGTTGGAAAAAGCTTGGGGTATCTGCCTGGAGAATTAGAAACCAAGTACTCTCCTTATATTGAAGCACTTATAGAAAATTTAAATAAGTGTACAGATAAGCAAAAAATAATAGACTTTGTTAAAAACGGGAAAATACAAGGTATGCCTGTACAATACATTCGTGGAAAAACAATAGATGATGTTTTAATTGTGGAGGAGAGTCAAAATTTATCGCCTTTTGAAATGGAGGCAATTTTGACACGCTTAGGTAAGACGGGTAAGATTATTATTAATGGTGATAATCAACAAAGAGACTCTCACCACACAAAAACAGGATTGGATTTTGCTATAGAGCTTTCAAAAAATATTGATGGAATAGCTTGGATTAAATTAAAAGAAAATCATAGAAGTGGTTTAGTTGGAAAAATATTAGACTATGTTTATGGAAAATAATTAAAAATAAATTTGCATATATCAAAAATAAGTTGTACATTTGTAGGAGAAAATAACAATAAGAAATAATCCCTATAATTAAGTAGGTGTAAATACTAAACTTTATGTTATTATTACAGTAAGTGATTAATATAGTGAACCTAAGAAATACGAGGTAGCATAGTATATAATGTCTTGATTATCACTTACTGTTTTTAACTTTTACTATAAAAACAAAATAAAAATGAGTGACCAACAAATTAAAGATTATCTTAAAAAATTTGCAATTCTTACAAAAGAAGATTTAGTAAAACATATAGAACAACTAAAGAAAAATACAAATCCTAATACTAAATTAATATCAGAATTAGTTTGGGTGTTAGAGGATTTCTATTTTAATTTTTTACCCTCCGAAAAAAGATTAAATAACCACGTTTCAGAAGTTATTTCAAAACCATTTGAAGAAAGAGTAAAAGAAGATACTGATAAATGTCAAGTAATTGAAAAACCTTTTTTCCTTGATGAAGTAATAGAAGCAAGTGAAGTATCTTGCAAAAATACTAATTCTACTCGATACAAAAGTAGTGATGGTAACTTTCATCCTATAGAAAAAATAAAGGTGTCTTCTGAACAAATAAAAAAGTTAAAAGTTAAAGAAAACGTTGAAAAGTATAAAAATCACTTGTTAAATTTCAAACACCCAAAAAAAGATTTATATGATATAATACAAATTATCTCTTGTAATGATATAGTAGAACTTGAAAATATTGATATGGAATTAGAAGAGATATTTTCCATAAAAGAAAAGACTAATCCCTTAGTTTTCCCAAAAAATGCTGAAATACATAAAGAAGAAGATAAGTTGGTAAAAGGTATAGAGGGTATAAAAGAATCTAATGGTAAAACAGATTACTCAGAAATAGATTGGGATATTGTAGATTTAATGGCTAAAAGATTTAACAATAATAAACATAAATACCCTCAAGGTAATATGTTAAAACCTATTGAAGAAAAAGAATTACTATTTGCAGGGTATAGACATTTAAGAAAGATGTTACAACCTATTGATGATGACAGTGAGAGTTTTTTAGAACATCTAATAGCTGTTATGTGTAATATGCAAATGTTATACCAACAAAAAAAGTTAAAAAATAGTGATAAAATTAAAAATTAGGAACTCTTTTCCCAACATCATAAAACATTAAAATAATGTTAAAATATATAAAATATTTGCACAATAAAAACAATATAACTACATTTGCCTTATGAAAATACAAATGTTACATTTAACAGCATTGCTATCTACTTTAAGTAGTTCAGGTGAAGAAAAAGTTAAAAAAATACAAGATGGTAATACATCTAAAATTGATTATTATTCTTTAGGTATAAAACCACCTAAAGATGAAGATATAGATTTAGATGAAGATGGAAATTTAATCTTAAAAGAAGGAGATTTAGATTTTAAAGAAGTACCTGTAACTATACCATTATCCAATTTAGATAGTTGGATAGCTAATCTTAATGGAGGTTCTACAGTTTATACAAAAAATGGATTAGAGTATAATGTAGTAGAAGAGCATTGGGAGATAGATTCTTTTATAGAATATATTACTATTAGTTGGATTGAGAAAAAATATTTGTATTTAAAGTCTGTTTTTCAATCTTTTTTTCAGACAAATAAAAAATAAAATAACAGTAACTTACGAAAGTACTATAAATGCTCCTGAAAACAATTCCGAATTAATAAACAATAAATAATTAAATTTAAAACAAGCATGGCAGAAATTCAAAGCAATGGCAGTAACACACCAATTATCAATTATGGTGTATCCTCAAGAGAAGGAAAAATTTATCGTAGCTCAAAAACAGAAGAGCAAGGGTATCAAAAAGTAGAACTACAATCAGGTGGAGTAACTTACCATAAGTATTTGAGTGGTTTGAGTGGTAAAATCACTTATATTAATCGTGATGTAAAAGAGATTGTAGGAACAGACGGAAAAAAGAAAAAATTAGATAACTTTAAAATTTTCTTAAAAGACGAACATAATACACAAGCTTTAAGTGTGGGTACTTATTCACAAGAGTGGAAATTGCTTATTAAAAGTTTATATAATGTAGACTTTTCAAAAAATATCGTATTATCATACTACAAAAACTCACCTGAAGGTAGCGATAAATCTTATTTGAATGCATCAATTAAGTATGAGGGAGAAGAAACAGCAGACGGAAAACCTGTATATCCTGAATGGTTAGATACAAAAACAGTTTCAAAAGGTGGAGAAGTCCCTGACCCCACAAAGAACAAAAAAGATGAGTGGGACTGGACTGATAATGATATTTGGTATCAAGATAGAATGGTAGAGATTATTAATAAGTTTATGGATTTTAAAAATAAAAATCAATCTTCTACACCTTTACGACAACCAAAAGCAGAGGTAGGAATAGACGCTTTAAAGTTACCAACAGCTTCAGCAAAAGAAGCGTTTGAACCTGCAACAAATTATATTCCCGATAATCCTGAAATAGACCAATTACCTTTCTAATATGACCAATAAAATATGTTTTAAGTGTAATATTGAAAAACCTTTATCAGAGTATTATAAACATAAACAAATGGGAGATGGTCATTTAAATAAGTGTAAAACATGTACTAAAAAAGATGTTAAATTACAAACTGATATAAATACATCAACACCTGAAGGTTTAGAAAAAGAGAGGGCAAGACACAGAGATAAGTATCATAGACTTGGTTACAAAGAACAGCAAAAAGAATGGGATAAAAATAAACCTTGGAAAGAATCAACAGTTTATAAAAGATTAAGAGGTAAATATTATAAAGACTTACCAAGAGAGTTTGAGTTACACCATTGGAATTATAATGATGATTACCTAATAGATGTTTTTATTTTAAATATAAAAGAGCATAAAAATTTACATAATTTTTTAACATTGGATTTAGAAAAAAGAATATTCTATTTAGAAGATGGGACATACTTAGATACAAAAGAAAAACATAAAGAATATATTGAGAGTTTAAATATAAATATACATTAATTAAAAAATTCCAAACAAAACCCACACAAGGCTATGGCATTTCCATGGCGAGGTATAAAAACCTTTTGAGTGTGGGTGGCGTGAGGGATATAAAAAACAAATACAAATTATGAGTAAAGAAAAAGAACAAAAAATAAATTTAGCAGATTATACTTTTAATAAAGATACATTAGTTGAGATACCAGGAGAATTATTAATTGCTCTGTTAGATACTTTGACAATAGTTGAAAATAATGAAACAAAAACTATAATGTTAAATGAAGAACCTATTGCAACTGCAAAAGGAAAGATTGAATATAAAATGTATGATGCAAAAACATTCTTTAATCAAGAACCAAAACCAGGGATGACGCTAATAGGTGCTTCAGTTATGGATATGAAATTCAATCTTTTACATTGGTATATGGAAGCAGTAAAACAAAATAAAGCTGTTAAAAAGCAAGAAATACAAGGTGATGAGAAGATTTCATAATATATGGCACAACATAATAAAAAATCAAGTAAAAGCTTCATTCGTTGGTTTTGAAACTGTTAATAATAACTTATCTTTAAAAATAATAAAAGATAAAAAAACAGATTATGTAGATTTTAAAATATCTTTACAAGATATAGATAGTACAATATATGAAAATACATTAGAAGACTTAAAAGCACACTATGAATTATAGAAAATTATATGATACACTTTTAGAAACTGATGAATTAAAAATTATGTTTCCTAAATTTAAAGGTGATTGGGAACATGATAAAAAATTGTTTATTGATTATCAAAAGAAATTAGAAGTAGAAATTTTAAAATTAGAAGTACAAGAAGATGACGATATTTGATAATAATTATTTATTGGAAGGTTTCAATCTTGCAGTGGACGCTGCAAAATATACTTTAGGGGCTAATGGTAAGATTGCCATGATAGAGGGTAATATGAATACTGTAGCCCCTACGAAAGATGGAGTTACAGTTTGTAAGTCTGTCTTTTTTAACCCTGACATAAATGACACAGAAGAACAAAAACTCATAAAAAAACAGAAACAATTAGGGGCTACATTAGCCAAACAGATTGCTGCAAAGACAGTTACAGAAGCTGGGGATAATACAACAACATCGTTGGTTTTTGCACAAGCAATAGTCCAACAATCATTAAATGCAACAGGAGTAACTCCAAGAGAAATTATTGAAGGGGTAGATTTAGGATTACAAAATGTAAAATATGAGTTAGAACTATTATCTGAAAAAGCTACAAAAGAAAATTTAAAAGATATTGCATACATATCATCTAACGGAGATGAAGAAATAGCTTCTATGCTTATAGAAGCTTATAATAAAGCAAATATTGTAGATATTGTAGAGGCTGATAGTCCTAAAACAACCTTAAAATCTTTAAAAGGTATGACAATTAATAAGGGATATTTATCACCTTTATTAACAACAAAAGATTCAAACTTAACCTTTGATGAAACAGATGTAGATGTTATCATATTAGAATCTCCTTTAGGGATTTCAAATATAAATCTTATTGATGATGTTATAGACCCCAATACACCTACTGTTGTCATGGTGGAAGACATTTCAGAAGATGCCTTAAATGCAATAATAAGTGTACATTCAAGAGGTAGACATATTTGTGTTATAAAAGCACCTGATTTTGGACATGAAAGAAAACAACTTATGAAAGATTTGGCAATATACACTGATAGTGAAGTTTATATACCAGGAGTTTCAGAATCTGTAATCAAAGGTAAAGTAGATAAAGTAATCATTTCTAAAGATGTTAGTTATTTTATTCAAAATGAACTAAATGAAAAAGCTATTTCACATTTAGAGTCTATTAAAAAAATAGAAGATAAAGATGAGTTTTTACAAAAAAGAATAGCAAATTTTGAAAACGGAGTTTCTACAATATATGTAGGTGGAAAAACAGATTCAGAAATAAAAGAAAAAAAAGACCGTTTTGATGATGCAAAATGTGCATTACAAAGTGCAATAGAGGAAGGTTTTGTTGCAGGTGGTGGTGCAACTATGTTATACATTTCAAACAAACTTAGAAATAAAAATAAAGATAATGTTGGGTATCAAGTATTGTTAGAGAGTATTAGATTTCCTTTTAGACAAATACTATTAAATGGAGATATTAATTTTGCAGAGATAGAGGATAAAATTAGAAAATATGGTCAATTATATGATGTAAAAACAAAAAAAATAGTTGATTATAAAAAATCAGGTATTATTGATGCAAAAAAATCTTTAAGAGTAGCACTTGAAAATGCTGTTTCAGTTACAAAATTAATTATAAACACTAAAATCATATCATTATATGCCTGAATTTAAATGGAACGAAGTTGTTGTTGAAAAAGATAAAAATCCAAACTCTATGAGTTATGGACAAAAAGTTAGAAATAAAAAAGCTAAAGTATTGTTTGTAGGATTGGAAACTAAAAAATACGAAGTAGGTAATACTATTATTTTTGATGAAGAAAGAGCAACAGAAATAGAAATTGATGGAGTGACTTATCTTGCAATACCTGAAAATTGGGTAAAATGTGAATACTAACAATGGTTTTGCAAGATGCGGACTAAAGGTTAAAACAATGGAAATTTTGTACTTGCGGGGTACAGATAAAATATTAATAATCAGTGCTTTTTGAGTTCCGCACCTCGCAAAGCCACAAAACGTTAGCCGTCAGTTTAGACGTAACGTGCTAAAAAGACATAAAAATGAAAGTAACAATACCAAGAAAAAGAAATGAAATGGGAAAATGGGTAAAAACACCTAAACAATATTATGAACTAAATTCCTTTAATGAATTACAAGAAGTTTATGATAAATTAGGATTAAATTTTATTATCCCTGTTCGTTCTATTTGGACTTATGATATTACAGATGATGAATTTATAGAAGCTGTCGAAAAGTTAAACCTAACAGAAGAAAAAGAAGGTTTAACAGAGTTAGAAAAACATCTTATAAACGAAGTAAATATACACGCACACAATATGAAACTAATTAAATTAGGGGCATCTATTGTATTTCAAGAATAAGACAAATACCTTTAGAAGTGATTAACCCTTTTTCTTTAATTATCTGATTAATATCAGAAGATTTCAAATCCCAAGCTATATTAAAATGTTTAAGAATATCTAAAGCATCGGTTGATGACTCAATTTCAATAAAAACTTGATTATCATTAAGAACAGAATCTTTACTTTGACATAAATCAAATTTTAATTCGCTATCATTTGAAAAATTACGTAAATTTAATTGATTCCAAATATTATTTATTATAATACTAAACTGAGATACATTCATAAAGTTAAAATTTAGAAATCAAAAGTAATAAAAAAAGAAATACATTAACTAAATCAAAAACCGAACGGCTAACAATGGTTTTGTGCAAGTGGGGCTTGTAACAAACTCAACCGTCAGTAACAAAAATAAAAATTAATTATTAACCCAAAGGCTTGGTTTTCAGATTCCCCACCTGACACAAAGCCACAAAACGTTGTGCAACAGCTTAACAGAACTAACGCTGAAAACACAATGTTTAGAAAATAACTAAACAGAAAATGTATTTACAAGTAACAGACCCAAAAGATTGGTCTCAAGAAAAAACTAAACACACTTACAAAGCAGTAAGAGTGACAGCGGAAAATGAAAATCTCCCAAACTTTAAAAGAACAAAACTTATTAAAAGTTTGGAAGACCCAACAGATAAAGGAAGATGTGATTTTGACAAATCAACCGTGGTGGTAACTCATAGTTTTGGTGGCATCAAAATTGAATTCCTCGAACAAACTCAATAACTGTTCTTCCGTAAAACCAAATTTAAGCATAAAATTTTGCATTGATTGTGTAACACATAACTCTAAATCCTCTTTTGGTATCAGAAACTCTTCAAGTCTTTCAAAAATTAAACTGTTAGAAGATTTTACAATAGTTTTTACTTGAGTGTTTAATTTATCACCAACGGAAAGAGAAGCGTGAAAATAATCATAAGTTATTGGAGGTTGTAAGTTTGAATAATCTTCAGGAATTGTGTCAATAGGTTCTGAAACAGGATTAAATTTAAATTGCATAAATAGAAGTTTTAAGTTGAAAAGCGAAAGTAAGAAAAAATTACTAAATTGTAACCAAAAAATAAAAGCCGATTTACAAACAGCTTAAACCAAAATTCCGCAGAAGAAAAACTAAACAATAAAAAATGAAAGAGATGATTTTCCCTAACTATGTAATACTTAATTTTGACCTTGGAATTAGAGGTGAATATGATAGTTTATATACATTCTTAGATAAAAATAAAGCATTAGATTGTGGTAACTCTAATTGTGCGTTTGAATATCATTTCAAAGGTACTGATTTAGGTTTTGAAGATAAATTTATACAGTTAAAAGAAGATTTAGAAAAATCTATAGTATTTGGAAAAAACGATAGAATATATGCAATTGTGCATAATGAAGATGGGATAGCAAGAGGTAGATTTTTATTTGGACAACGAAAAACTCCTGTTTGGGATGGATATGCTGAAAAAGATACTGATGACAGTTTACCTTTTTAACAAATGAAAACTATATTACTTGATACAGGTTATTGGATAGCTTTGTTTAGTCCAGAAAACGAAAAGGAAAAACAAGATGTTGTTGAATATGTTTCTGAATTAATAGACGAAAATAATTATAAAGTTATTATACCTTTTCCAACTTTATATGAATTTTTAAATTCAAAACTTTCTCGAAAAGGCAGGCAAAAATTTAATTTAGAATCCGAACTATCTAAACAGAAATATGAAAAAATATATGATGAAAAATACCGCAAAAAAGCTTTGGAAAATTTCTTTAAGCAATTTTCATTTGTAAATTATGACATAAGTTTAGTAGACGAGATTATTAAAGAAATGATTGAAGATACAACACTAAAGACCGACATTATAGTAACTTTTGACAACGGGTTAAAAAACTATGCAAGGTCTATGAATGTAGAAGTTATAGAATAAAAGCCGATTTGCTAACAGCGGTTTTGCAAGATTTGTGCAGCAGTCTTTAATTTAAACATAATCTTGTACTTAAAATCGCCACTAAAAAACTGAAAATGAAATGATTACAAACACAAACCTCGCAAAGCCACAAAACGTTGTGTTCAAGCTTATGAAAGACAATACGCAGAAGGAATACTAATCTAATTTTTTAAAAGAGAGTTTACTAAAAATAGTTGAGAATTTTTGAAGGTTATCCTTATTTGACATTAAATCAAAAGATTCTTTAATCATTAGAAAATGAGCATAACTTATATTTTTAAGTTCTACGCTATCAACTGAATTAACCTTTTCCACCATCACATTTATAATAGGTGTTATGTATTTAGTCACAACTTTACTGAATTCTTCTTTATTATTAGAGTTATAACCAACAGAGTAATAATAATTTTGACAAGACATTAAACCTAACTCTACTAAATTTGGAATATCTAAAGGTCGCTCAAGTAAAGCTTCTCCAAACTTGTCGCTTATTTTTTCTGCATATTGTAAGTTGAATGCACTTCTTAAATTATTTATATGAATTACGGACTCCTCATACTTGGTTACTTGTTCGTTGTACTTATCTTTTATTTCGGAGATATTGACATCAAACATCCTTTTGACAGAAGTGAATGTGAAAAAGCTAAACAATCCGAAAAGTGTTGTAACTGTAAAAAGAATTAAAGTTAAGCTATCACTTTGTTGTTGAATATAGTAATCTTCTTTTACTTTTTGTAATTCTTTATTGATTATTTCTTTATTACTTCTGTATGTATTTAAACTTGCGGAAAGAGAGATATTTTTAACATAAAGAAAAACACAAACAGAAAAGAGTAAAGTAATAACAGAACCTAAAATAAAATTTTTCATAAAAAAGTGAAGTTAGAAAGACGAAAATAATAAAAATTTTAATAACTTGGCTGAAAGAAAAAATAAAAGCCTGAAACACAACAGCGGTTTTGCAAGATTTGTGCAGCAGTCTTTAATTTAAACATAATCTTGTACTTAAAATCGCCACTAAAAAACTGAAAATGAAATGATTACAAACACAAACCTCGCAAAGCCACAAAACGTTAGCAAACAGCTTAACCAAAAATTCCGCAGAAAAAACTAAAACGGAAAAATTAGCAGTTTGTTAATGTTACTAAAAAGTAACAGGAATGAGAAAGATAGTAACTAAAAAAATATTAAACTTATTAGGTAGAACTTATTGTCTAAGACTACTTACAAGTTATAATTATAATTTTGAGACTCAACAGTTAGAATGGTTGTAGCTAAACTTGGAATTTGTAGTAAATGCACAAATGAACCATTAGTTTTTTCACTTGTATCAGATGCAATATTTCCTATACAAGTAACATAATGAGCTTGGACAAGTTCCGAAACAATAATTGAATTTATACTTTTTGTATCTACTTTGAATTTTGAAATATTATCATAGTGATAGAAAGTACCCTTACTCACTTCTATTTTATGCAGTTCATAACAAGATATAAAGATGTTTGTCAAAACTGTAACTTCAAAAGTATCTTCTGTTTTTTCTATTTCAAATTCAAACTTTAATATTTGTGGCGTAACATCATCTTTATCAACTTTAACAAAATCCCAATCTACTATTTTGGATGGATTTGAGCCTTTATAGAATATTTTAAAGGAGAAAGTGCTTAAATCTGTTTGCATAATTAAAAGTTTTTGCCGAAAGTACTAAAAAGAATTATATTTGGAAAGGAAAATAGTAATAAATAAAAAGCCGATTTGCTAACAGCGGTTTTGCAAGATGCGGAGTTTCGGCATAACAGAAACAACAGTTTGTACTTGCGGAGTACAATAAAAAATATTAACAATCGGCTAACGAGTTCCGCACCTCGCAAAGCCACAAAACGTTGTACCTCATTGTAATAGAACCGCATAAAAAGACGGAATAATGAGAATACAATGTTACTAAATAAAGTAACAGAAATGAGTTTAAAAGAAAAATTCCAAGCAGTATTTACTTGGAACTTAAAAAAGCCGACATTTGAAGTTGGTAAAAACACAACACCGAAAGAAAAGTTAAATTATGAAATGCCTAACTATTCTCAACAAAAGACAGAATAGACTCAACAGAAGGTAATTTAACTTTATCTTCAGCTAAACCTAAATCATAACCGTGTTTCTTTATAGATAATTGAATATATTTTGCTAAAAAATCATTATCAAATTCTATATATGTAGTTTGTTCAAAATGTAAAATAACCTGTTCTTGTCTTTCGTAACTATTATTAGTTTCATCAGTCAAAATAGATTGTACAGAAATTAAACTTCCGTTTGGGTGTGATTCGCTACCGAAATCAAATTTAGAAGTGTGGAATTGTTCCTTGTTTTTAGCTTGACCTTGTGGAGAGTCTACTCTTGAAACTAAAGTAAAGTTTATATTTTCTAACATAATAAATATTTTTTGCCGAAAATACTAAAAATAATTATATTTGACAAACGTAGTCGAAAAAAAGAACAACGAAGGTACAACAGCGGTTTTGCTCAATGGCGAAGTTCATGAATTATCAGAAAAGTTTTGGCGAGAAACAAAACAGTAAAAATTTATTAACGGCAGTGCTTAATCCTCGCCACTAAGCAAAGCCACAAAACGTTAGTGGCAATACTATGACATACGTTATACATAAAGATAAAAAGAAAATTATAGAAGTTTTAGAATGGGTTGAAATAAATGGAAGAATGTATCCCAAAAATAAAAGAACCACTTATTTCAAATCAAAAGATAAATCTAACTTCGTATAAAAATTAAGACATCTATATTTTATAGGTGTCTTTTTAATTTTAACAAATATTTATTTGTATATGTTATTTTTTTGTTTTATATTTGCAGAATAAAATTAAAAAACACACACTTTATGAAAACAATTAGAAAAACAACTATAACTTTGATATTAATAGTTATACTTCTATTATCGGTAAATTACTGCTCACATAATAGGCAGAAAATAGTTGAAGGAGAAAAAAAAGAATTAGAAAATCAACTTAAAAAATCTACAGAAAGTATAAAAAAATTCAGAGAAAGACAAGCAACTCTGTTTGATTCTCTTCTTAAATTAGAAAGTCTAAAAGATAAAAGAATTACAGAGCTTAAAAAATCAAATGATAATTTGAATCAAAGAATAGAAAATTCGCAAAAACAACTACAACAAAAAAAAGACAGTTATAAAAACAAGTCTTTTGAAGAATTAGCTCGACTATTCAAAGAGTTAGGGTATGAAGATGTAACAGCTACAAATAATTCTGTAAATCTTGAAAAAGATACACCTGTTGATATTTTAGATAATTTAGCAGAAGGAGAAAATTGTATGGAAATTATACCAATGAAAGATTCTATAATTTACAACAAGGATGAAGAAATAAAAATAATAAAAGAAAAAGTTTCCAATAGAGATTTTATGCTCCTCTCAAAACAAGATGAGATTCAAAAATTAAACGAAATTCAAAAAACATTAGAGAATATTAATAAAAAATCTGAAAAAGAAATTAGAAACTTAAAAGTAAAAAACACTTTAAAATGGGTGTATGTAGGATTAGCAGGTTTTGTAGGTTTTAAGATAGGTCAAAAATGACAAAAGAAAGATTTTTAGAGATATATGACAGGAATAAGGGAAACTTACATCAGTTTTGTTTTGAGTATTACTGTGAAGATAAATCTCAAATACCTTTAGAGGTGTTTAATCAAGTATTTCCAATATATTTAATGATGAATAATTTTGGAGATATTGATGGTGGATATAAGAAAATAGAATTGTATTTAAAAAATAAATATGGAATACTTAGTTGATGGAGAAAAGTTTCACTTATCCTATAGTGAGTTGAGAGATAAATATATTCTGTTTTCTAATTTCTCTTTAGCAGAATTTTTAGATAGATTACCAGAAGTTCTACACTTAGCTTGCATTATCTCATATTTAAAAGAAGTACCTTCATATAATACACTCTCTGATAAAGGATTGATACATCAACTAATACACCTTTTGGATATTGGTGAAGAACCTATAATTGACGCAGAAAAAATAAGACAACAATTTATAAAAGAAATGAAATTATGTTAATAAGAATGGAAACCATAAGAAATAGCAATGAAGTGTTAGTGATAGACGAATTAGGAAAATATATCGGAGCATTAGAAAACGAAGATGTATTTTATAATTGCATAAATACAGATTTAGAACCTTTTGAAGAAGATGGATATGTATTTTACCACACTGATAAAAATGAATTAAACCAATTAATTTTAAAATGATACAATTTACATTTACAGAAAGAGACACAGAAGATTATAATAAATGGTTGAGTTTGTATGCAAAAAGAGATAAACAAACACCATTTAGAATACAATTAGAAAGTTACGGATATTTTGAAATCAATGGAAGAAATTACCACTTTATATAAAAATAGAAATTATGAAAACAGTAAATATTGAAATAAAAAGTTTGTTTGTGCCTTATGAAGAAGCGTTAGCTTTAGAAGAATTAGGGTTCGATGAATATTGTTTTGTATTTTGGACAAATAATCCAAAATACACAGGGGATAACATACAATTATGTGTTACTGATTGTATGCACGGTTATTCACCTTATTCAATGTCATTTAAACAAGATTTCCTTAGAGAAGGGGAAGTTTTAGCACCAACATACAGTCAAGTATTCAAATGGTTTAGAGATAACCATAACTTATTTTTTTGTGTAGATAGTGTAGGTGGTAAAAATGGGTATTTTTTTGCAATTATGGATATTAGTAGTGGGAATAATTTGGAAAATTATACAGATGAATATTACACCTATGAAGAAGCAGAACTTGAATGTTTAAAGAAATTAATTGAAATTATTAAAAACAGATAATTATGGCAACAAAAGAAATATTAGAAGAGGGTTATCACAAACTGACCAAACAAACTTAAAAGAAGGACATTATTTTGTAATAGAACAAGCCATGAAAGAATATGCAAAATTAAAATGTCAAGAGTTATTAGAGATAGTGGTTGATAATGCTATGATAGAAACAAATAACGATTGTTATGGTAAAAAAGTAGTTAAGAGTACTTCCTTTACAGAAAGAGAACAAGGTTTTAGTTCTACAACTTTTATATCAGTGGATAAGGATTCTATATTTAATAGTGTTGATTTAGATTCTTTCTGTTCTTAATCTTTTTGCTGAAAAAACTATGAAACAAAAGAAGAATTAATAAAAAGTTTTATAAATTATGAAAAACATATAAAAAATGAATAACGAAGATAATATCCAAACATATATAGAATTTCATTTAAATGAAGTGAAATTAAATATCTCTGTTAAAAAAGATTTAACAAGATATAAAGAAGATGAGCCTTTACATCATTTCGGTTACATTGAAGTTAATACAGGATATATAGATACAGAATACTGTTTTTGGGATGGTATTCCTTTCTTTATTTCTGTGGGGAAAAAGGAATTTAAAAAAGAATGTAAGAAAGAATTACAAGAAAAAGGATTTGAAGATTGGAAAGATATTTATAGAAAAATAAAAAAGTTATTAAAAAGAGCTAAAAAATTAAATTTAATATAACAAAAAAGTTTTATAAGTATGGAAAATGAAGTAAAACATTACACACCCGAAATTGAAGAATTTTGTGTTGGCTTTGAGTATGAGAAGAAAAGTAGTGACCACCCCACACTTTTTGATTGGGAGAGTTATTTTTTTGAGTCAGATTTTAGTTTTGAATATATAAAATCAGATTTAAGAGATGGTAATATACAAGTTAAATATTTAGATGAGCAAGATATTTTAGATTCAGGGTTTCTATTAATATTAAAACCAACAGAACAAAAAGTATATTTTAGAGATAGAGATGACAGAATAGGTATTACATTCAGAAAAAACTTTTATGAAGATTTTGGTAATGTACATATTTATGAAATTAAAAAACCTTTATTAACCTTTTTTCAGGGCAAAATAAAAAATAAAACAGAATTTAAAAAAATCTTAAAACAATTAGGTCTAAACTAAAGAATTATGAAAAAACCAAAAACACATAAAATAAGAAATCTAAATGATATGTTTAAAATATTAACTTTAGAAAACTATGATAGATTTACAACAGATTTTTTAATTATGTTTTACAATATAGTGAAAACTAAGGAGAGCATGACACAAGAGGAAATAAAGTCTATAAAACTACCTTACTTTGAGTGGGCAGATGATAATATTCATAGAAGTGGGTATAAATTTAACAATAATGAAATAATTTGGACAAATGAAAATAATTAATAAAAAAGAAATAGTAATAGAAGAAATAGATATTTTACCAGGAACTTATTATTATGAAGACGAAGACATAATTCCTCATAAATTTACCTTAATGGAAATAGAAGAGGGTTATCAAGATTTTATTTTAGAGAGTCTTTATTCTTATTCTAATAAAGTGGGTATAATTATAAGGGAGGACGACGCATGGGATGAAACAGATTTACCTTATTCCTTTAGAGAATTTATTTTAGGAAAATCGGGAAAAGAAATTACAGAAGAGGAATATGAAAAAGAACGCAAAGAAATAATAAAAAAAATTATAATGAATAAAGCAGATAAATATTTAAAAGAAACAATAGAAGAAATACTTGAACATGGACAATGGGATAAAAACCCAAGAACTGTTTGGAGTGATGGTACACCTGCATATAGTAAGTTTGTAACACAAAAAGTTTTTGAATATAATATTGCAAAAGGAGAGTTTCCCATCAACACTTTAAGAACAACTGCTTTAAAAGGTGCTTTTCATGATATTGAAGCCATATATCTAAAACAAACCAATATTTTAGAGGAAATGCACCCAAGTATTCATAGATGGTGGAAAGATTTTACAAGAAAACTTTTTAAAGCGGGCGAATATACCTATAATAAAAAAGATGTAGAATATATTGTAAAAGAAGGAGGTAAAAAAGAAGATTTTAAAGAGTTTCATTCTTTGGGAGCTACTTATGGAGCAACTGTAAAGCGTTACAACTTAATGAATAAACTTTTGAAAGGTTTAGAAGAAAATCCGTTTAGTAGAAGGCACTCAATAAACTTAAATCAAGAACAGCAGAAAATAGATGACCCAAATGCACTTCAACCTTGTGCTTTTGAAACATTGTGGAGTGTTAGAAGTAGTGCTGAAGCTGTGTCTGAAAAAAATGGTTTAAGTGTTAAAAGTTTACAAGAAAAAAGGTATATCGACCTAACATTAATCCAACGTAGCCAAGACTATATAACTACCTCATCAATAAACCCTACTCAATATACAATGTTAGCAATGATGGTTTGTAACCATTTAACTTTCAAAACAGGAATTAAACACAAAGTTGGAAAATTACTACATGTTGTTCAAAAC
>Ga0208695_1001623_pt1 | contig 18314 bp, 4 predicted proteins | sample AD_UKC111_MetaG_FD_184449 | JGI IMG/M metagenome (GOLD analysis project Ga0208695, IMG submission 184449) | Active sludge microbial communities of municipal wastewater-treating anaerobic digesters from Hong Kong - AD_UKC111_MetaG (SPAdes)... | ecosystem: Engineered > Bioreactor > Anaerobic >...
AGGAGTAACAGCTCTCGGACTGTTTGACAGAGGCTTCGACTCGGTAGTTGTTCCAGAATTCGGTTTACCTCTTGAAGAAAGTGCCTGCATATCCTGCGGACATTGCATAGATGTATGCCCAACAGGTGCATGCATGGAAAAGCAGGCGATTTCAAAACAGGTTCCCGTTGAGCTTGAAGACACGGCTTCCGTATGTAGTTTCTGCGGTGTTGGTTGTAATGTGGTCTATCAATCAAGAGGAAGTCTTGTATTCAAATCGCGCCCCAATAAGGCAAAAGGCGAAGATACATTATGTGCAAAAGGCCGTTTCGGAATCCATCATATCAATGATGGAAACAGATTACTGAAACCAATAATCAGAAGGGCCGGCGATACCGTTGAAGCGGAATTTGGTGATGCAATTGCGCTGGCAGCCAAGAAGCTTCAGCTTATAAGGGGGCAGTACGGCAGGAACAGTACTGCGGTGTTCATGTCTCCGAAATTTACAAACGAAGAAGCATATTTGGCAAAAAAAATCGCCGAAAAGCTCGATACCGGAATAATTGGAACAATGTCGGCAAAAGAAGAGTCCGGAATAAAGGAAGTGCTGGGATGCAATGCTTCCACCAACAGCTATGATGAGCTTTATAACACAGATTTCATTATAACTGTGGGTGATGTTGCGGAAAACCATCCTGTTCTGGGAATAAAGATTAAGGACGCGGCAAAGAAGTCCAAGCTGGTATCAATCAGCAATTCCGAGACAAGACTGGCTGAGCATGCTGATATTGCATTAAAGATTGAGAATAAAATCGAATTCCTGAAAAGCTTTGTTAAAACTTTGATAGATCAGAAATTTGCGGATAAGGATAAGGCAGATAAGATATCCAATGGTTTTGATGAATTGGCCAAGTATGTTGATAATGCTCCCAATGATGAAGATGCCTCAAAGGCCGCGAAAATGTATGGTGAAGCCAAAAAAGCAATAATAGTGGTTGATGAGGATACAGTTACCGAAGATGCAATCAGGCTCATTGCTGCTGCTGCTGTTATCACAGAAAAGGTTGGAAAGCCGCATAGGGGCATAATTATAGCCCGCTCCAAGGCCAATACTCAGGGCATAATAGATATGGGCTTTACGGTTCCTGCATATCAGATTCTTGACGGAATAGAAAAGAAAGAAGTGAAAGGTGCAGTAATAATAGGGGAAGATCTGGCGGCTGCAGATGAAAGAATCAAGGAGCTTCTTGGAAAATTGGAATTCACAGTTTGCCTGGATCTTTACATGACGGAAACTGCAAAGCTTGCAGATGTTGTCATACCTGTCTGCAGTGCCGCAGAGTCGGAAGGAACCTATACAAGGTCTGACAGGAAGGTACAGAGGCTTGAAGCAGCAGTTAACCCATTGACGGGAATAACCACCTTTGATATACTTTCAAGGCTGGGTGCACAGATGGGTATTATGATTGATACCGTTAAGGAGGCAGAGGAGAAGATATCCAATGAGGTTAAGCAATATGGAGGTTTATTTGCTGACTCAGCAGAGGGAATTGAACCATATATTCCTTGCAGCAGGGACAATGTCTATGGTTCCCAGGTGCTGTACACTGAAGGCTTCATGACGGAAGACGGGAAGGCGAACCTCAGTATTCCTGAAGGAGGACAAATGTTCAAGAAAAGAAAGGTGTACGATACAATACAGATGCAATTTGAGGAGTTTACAAAAGAAAAAGGCTTGAAGGCATAGAGAAATAATAATTGGGCGCTTTACAAGGGCGCCCAATTATTATTTCTCCTGCATTTCCTTCCACTTTGCCAGAGCTTCTGCCAATGCGTTGTTTATAGGCTCTTCTTTTTTCTGCTGCTGCAGGTACTTTTGTACCGCTCGCTTATCACTGCTTTCGATTCTTTCTTCCATGCGCTTGCTGAAGCTGGACAGCTTTTCGCGGAAGCCGCAGCTGCAGGTAAAGAGCCTGCCTTCACCTTCACCCTTCAGTTCCATCCTCTTATGGCACTCAGGGCAGCGGGCATTGGTAAGACTTGCTACACCCTTCCGGTAGCCGCATTCCCGGTCGGAGCAAATCAGCATCCTGCCTTTCTTGCCGTTAACCTCTAACAGGAACTTTCCGCATTGAGGGCATCGAGTTCTTGTCATATTGTCATGCCTGTACGCTTCGGAGCTTGCTGCAACAGCAGAAACCAGCTTTTTTGCATGGTTTCTTATATTGTTTATGAAAATGCAGGCGTCGGATTTCCCCTTGCTTATATCATAAAGCTGCTGCTCCCATTTTGCGGTCAGCTCGGCAGACCTTAGCTCCGAAGGAGCCAGGTCAATAAGCTGTATACCCTTTGCCGTGGGATAAATATCCTTCCCTTTTCTTTCAATATAGAAGGTATTAAACAGTTTTTCAATTATATCAGCCCTGGTTGCCGGAGTACCCAAGCCGCTGGTTCTGTCCAGCGCTTCCCTCAAGGGCTCATCCTCGATAAATTTACCCGGGTGCTCCATGGCAGTAAGCAGTGTAGCCTCTGTATACCGTGCAGGAGGCTTGGTTTTTCTGTTTACGGGTTTTACGGATAAGAGCTTCAGCTTATCGCCCTTTTGCATGGGAGGAAGGGACTGTTCCCTGTCTTCGTCATCATTCTGGATTTCGGAAGTATTCCTGTCATCATATACAGCTTTCCAGCCCAGAGATTTTGTCACTTTGCCCCTGGCAAACAGCTGCTCTCCCGATGCTTCTACCTTTACGGTTGTCTGTTCATACTGATAAGCGGGGCTCAAAACCGCAAGGAATCGCTTCGCAACCAAATCAAATATGTTGCGTTCTTCATCACTCAGGGCAGAGAGCCTGACAGGCTGCTCCGTAGGTATAATCGCGTGATGATCGCTGACCTTGATGTTATCCACCAGACGGCTGGTGGGGTTTATTTTGCCCCGATGCAGGTTTTGAGCCATTGCAGCATAGGGGCCTATGGCTATGCTTTTCAGCCTGTCCGGCAAAGTCGGCACAATATCGGTAGTAATGTGCCTTGAATCCGTTCTTGGGTATGTCAGCACCTTATGTCTCTCATACAAGGACTGCATTATTGAAAGGGTCTGTTTGGCGGAATAACCGTAACGCTTGTTGGCATCCCTCTGCAACTCGGTAAGGTCGTATGCCAGTGGATGGGGTTCGCTTTTCACTTCTTTCTTTATATCGGTTATCTCCCCTGTCTGGCCGGTCAGCTTTGAGACAATGGCTTCCGCCCTTGATTTGTCAAAGAGCCGGGCATTGCCGCTTTTATCTTTCCAAAGCAATGTAAACCCGTTGACTTTTGCTTCAATTGTCCAAAAGTCCTTGGGGACAAAGCTCTTTATTTCATTTTCCCTTTGTACGATCATTGCTAACGTTGGGGTCTGAACCCTGCCGGCAGACAGCTGGGCATTGTATTTGCAAGTGAGGGCACGGGTGACATTAAGCCCGATTAACCAATCCGCTTCAGCTCTGCACTGGGCTGCTTTATACAGGTTATCAAATTCTCCGGCAGGTTTCAGCTGATTAAAGCCCTCTTTTATTGCCTTATCGGTCTGGGATGAAATCCATAATCGTTTTATCGGCTTTCTGAAGCCTGCTTTTTCGATTATCCATCGTGCAACCAGTTCGCCTTCCCGTCCTGCGTCGGTTGCAATAACCAGTTCATCAATATCCTGCTGCTTCATAAGGCTGCGGACAATTCCGTACTGCTTTGAGGTCTGCTTGATAACAGCAAGCTCCATTTTATCCGGAAGCATAGGAAGGTCTTCAAGATTCCAGCTTTTATACTTGTTATTATAGGCTTCCGGGTCCGCCAGAGTAACCAAATGGCCAAGAGCCCAGGTTACTATATACTTTTGTCCTGCAATATATCCGCTGCCATTCTGATTGCAGTTCAATACTTTTGCCAGATCCCGCCCTACTGAGGGCTTTTCGGCTAATACCAGTGTTTTTCCCATTTTAAATCTCCTTATGCGGGTAGCTTCAATAGATACCCTATCTCTATATAATTTAATGTCATTCATATATAGTTTAATACTATTTATTCTTATTCTAAACTCTATTGCTCATACTAATCAAGATATCCACGGTCCTGTGCAATTTTTACTGCTGAGATCTTGCTGCTTGCTCCAAGCTTCTGATATATATTTTTGAGATGCGTTTTAGCCGTTTCCTCAGAAATGTACAGTCGTGCTGCTATTTCCTTTCTGCGGAGCCCCTCGGCCGTCAGGGACAGGATATCGATTTCACGCTGGGACAAGGTAACCGGATTGTATGACTGTTCCCGGATCGTCAGATCATACTTCCGGCATAGGGCGAAGATGCGGTTGGCATATTCGTCATCGGGCTTGCCCCGGACAATCAGCTGCAGCATTTCGATAATATGGGGCGCACTTTCCACAAAGGGCATCATAATATTGTCGATCCTGGCCTCGTTCAGCGCAGCTTCTAAGGCAGCGGCGCCGGTGCTTGTCCCTGATAAATTACACAGGGACACTGCTTTAAATATCAGGTTATGTATAAAACCCAATCGGTTGCTGAATACGGAAAAAGCCTTTTCAAACTGTCCGGTCAAAGCATCAAGTTTTAAGTAATTCTTTGACGCCATCACTGCTTTGCCATGGACAAGATAATTATAAGCAATGCCCTGATAGTATAAGCTGGCTGCCGTCATATCACCTGTTTGCAGCCATGACGGAATCCGTTCAGGCTGGCAGATGCTTGCGAAAATATAACCTTTGCACAGGTCAAATGTTGTATTGGTGAAGGGCAGGTTGATTTTTTCAGCATCCTGCTGCATCTGTTCCAAGAGTCCCAGAGCCTCGGAAATCCTGCCCTGAATGATACGCAGCCGTATAAGGCTGAATCTGGCACAAGCAATAATGGATATTTGCGACATGGTTTCCGCTCTTTCCATTGCCCGGAGGCAGTTTTGTTGCACGTTGTCAAAATCCCCCGTTTCCAATGCATATTCAGCCAATGCCAAAGAATCGGAGCCTGTCCCGCACCCGTTGGAGAATCTTGTAAACTCGATATATTTGGCGAGCGTATCCGACAGTTCCCTGAAACTTCCGGCATTCCTGAAATATACGTAAAGGTATTGCGGTGAACCATAGGTAAATATATAACTCCGAAGCATGATACAGGAATTCTGCCCCTTCAGGAGCCTGATGATTTCCTTATCGGAGGCTGTCATTTCAACAAAATGATTAAAATGGGTGAATTTTTTGACAATCAAAGCTTCACCTAAAATCCTGTTCCGGTAATTTTCTTCTATTCCGTCCGTTTGTTCATAGTACAGCTGCAGCTCATTCAGCCGTTCCTTCCATCCCAGGACCGCATTTTGCTTACATTGTATGACGGAATGAAAAATATACAGCAGATAAGCCAGAGGGTATCGAAACAATACATCCAGGGGCGTGCTGTCAAACATTGCATCTGCTCCGTCAAATTTAATCAGTTTATCACGGATGTTTTGAGGATTGTTCATATGGAATAGAACCCGCTCGGCCTGCCCGGCCTTGTTCCAATACCCATAAGCCCTTTGAAATTCCTGCTTTCCAAGATACCAATCACCCAGGCGGCTGTACAATCTGCAAACTTCTTCCACGGTAAAATTCTGATTCAGCCTTAGATAATCAAGAAAAACAGTATGAATTTTATAGGTTCTGTTTTTTTCATCATAATTGATAAATGAATTATCTCTGCTCAGTTTTTTTAATATCAGCTTTGTATTTTCATTGCCTGTTACAAATTCAGCCTGCTCCGCTGTGAAGTCCTCCATGAACGAGAGCTTCAGCAGGAAGTCCTGTATATTCCTGCTATAAGGGGAAAATAACGTTTTTTCAATCATCCCCTCCATAGTTGTGCTCATACCTACGGGAATTCCATTTTCAAGCCCCAGCAGAATAATATATATCAGTGAGATCCAACCGTCGGTGTATTCACATATTTTTTCCAAATCCTCATCTGTGATGCTGTCAAGCATCATCCGACAGTAATCCGTAATCTCAGGCCCGGTGAACTTCAAATGCTGCCTGGATATGATACAGCATAGCCCCTTTGAGAGAAGCTCAACAAATTCAATATCCGCAGTGTCCCTGGTTATAAGCAGTATATGAAGTCCGTCAAGCTCCTCACGGGCAAGCTGAATAATTAGCTTTTTCAGTCCGATATCCCGGGCAAGCTGGTAATCATCAAGCACCATGAGGAATTTTTTCTCCGAAATCGCAACGGAAATGAGCTGCAAAACCTTTTCCATTTGCGGTGCATCGGAAGGTAATCCGGAGGATTTTAAGGCAAGCCCTGCCTTTGCGTCAATTTTAATGATTTCGTCGGTGAATTTATTCCAGAATGCCCCTTCTGCATTGCTTAAATCAGGGAAGGTAAACCAGAAGGGTTTCAAATTTTCCGCTTCAATGAAGTTTTTGACTGCCGTAGTTTTCCCATATCCCATAGGGGCTTCCAGAATAGTAAGAGGATAATCATAAACAACAGACAGGATTTTGTTGATGCGGGTCCTTTTTAAAAATCTGGTATTTTTCAAACTATCCCCTCCTATATACAATCACATAAATTATAGCAAAAATATGCCTATATGACAATTTTCAGGGAAAAGTTCGGATTTCTACAATAAATCCCCCATATGGGGGATATGCAGAAACCGGCAATACCTCTAAAATGGATTATGTATAAGTATACCAGAATACCGGAAAGGCGGCATAGGAATGAGTAAAATTTTGAATGTCCATGGAAGCGATGATTACAAGCTTTTTATAGATTTTGAGGATGGAAGCAGTATTACTTACAATATGCAAAAGCTGGTCAGAACTATCCCCTATTACAGGCTGAGTGACCTTGCATGCTTTCAGAGCGTAAAATTCGATGAGAAATCCGTCTATTGGGATGCTGCGGATGAAAAACCGGAATATTTTCCGTTAAGGATTGGTATCGACGCAATTTTGTTTTCTTTGAGGGATTGAACAGAATAAACATGGAAAGGGGAGTGTATGTTTGAAAAGATTAAGAAAAGCCATCAGTTTCATCATGGTTTTGTCAATTATAATTACGGGCATGCCGTTTAAATACGACGGAACCCATGTATATGCGGAGGATAGTCCGACTGTCACAATGTCCGTCGACTATTTTTCAGGTTCAGACACGGCTACGGTAACGGCGGCCGTATATAATGAAGATACTCCAATTGAGGGCATAAAGGTTAATTTTTCAACATCCTTCGGCATCCTGGATTCTGCTTCCGAAATCACCGACACCTCAGGACAGGCTTCGGTTACCTTAAGCTCGGATGTGTCCGGTACTGCCAGAGTAATTTCGAATACCGAGGACAGCGGGTATGCATATGAAGGAGGTTCCTCAATTGAGGTCACATTTGATGTTTCGGCAGAAAATCCGGATTTGAGGGGGGATTATGATTATTTGGCTCCTGATCTGATATTGGCAGGCAACGACTATAGATATGAATTCAGTACTTATTGGGATATAACAAATAATCTTACTCTTCCGCTTTTAGGTCCAAATGGCAGTACAATCAGCTGGATGTCCGATAATGAGACAGTGTTGTCTGTGGTGTCTGACCCTGTTGACAATGATTATTGTATAGGTGAGATAACAAGACCTCCCTATTCCCAGGGAGGTGATTCAGCAAACCTTACGGCTGTGATATCCAACGGAGATAAAAATGCTGCAAGGACTTTCCCACTTTATATTGATTGTATAGATCCGACACCGGATGAACAGAAAGTGAATGATGATTATAATTGGTTAGGCGAATCTGTTTTGACCAGAGGGGACAGTATAATAAATTTTTCTGATCTTAAAAAGGAAAAAGCACTATACCTTCCGACCGTAGGAGTAAACGGCAGCTCAATTGGCTGGGAATCCTCCAATGAGACATTTTTAGCCGTAAAAGCCGATCCTGATCCTGAAATGGATAATCTGATCGGAGAAGTAATGTTATACCCTACCGCTGCTCAGGGAGACCAGGTGATAGCCTTAAAGGCAGCTATAACCAGCGGCACTGTGACGCAGGAAAAGGTATTTAATTTAACGATTCGTGCAGTAGCCACCGATTCGGAACGGGTGGCAATGGACGAGGCATGGCTCACCGATTCGCTTGTATTGGGCAATAACAGCGCTGATGACGTAAAGGCAGACCTATATTTGCATACAGAAGGCCCAAGTGGCAGCAGTATTGAATGGGGGTCTTCCGATAATTCGGTATTGTATTTTGTTAAAGTTGATGGTACATATCCCTATTATATCGATTATTATATAGGAAGAGTGAAGAGACCGGCCGATTCGGATGTATCCGTAACTCTTACGGCAACCATACGTTCAGGGGAGGCTGTGTCTTATAAGTCCTTTGATTTCGAAATCAGGAAGATAGAAAACACTTTTTTGGCAGCTGTATTTGATGATTTCAGCAGCGCAGACAACAGTCTTTTGCTTAATGGTGATGTGAGTATTGAAGACACGACCAATGTGATTCGTTTCATAAGCAATGGAAATGGTGGAAGCGTTTTTACCAAAAACAAAATTCATTTAGAGGAGGATATGTCTTTCAGCACGGCTTTCACCTTCAGTGTCGATGATTGTGTCGATTCTCCCGGATTTATCACAGGTGACGGAGGCTTTACCTTCACACTGCAGGGGGATGACAATACAAAATACGGTACGGGCAGTGAAACATTTGGCGCAGCAGGCATAGAACCAAGCATCAGCATAGGGTTTATGACAAGTTATTTTTCGGAGCAGGGCGGCACACATGGTACTTATACAGGAGTAAAGGTATTAACAAACGGAGCAGAATACTGTTCCCGAGATATCAGTTTCCCTGTGGACGGCACACCGCACTTTGCATGGATTGAATATGACGGAACGGAAAAAGAAATGGAGATACGGATGGCAGGTGATTCCGAGAGACCTGCGGAGCCGTCAGGCACTATTACCGGCATTGACCTTAAGGATATATTCAAGGATGAAGGTACTAATGTCATAAGAGACTTGTATGCAGGCTTCACCGGTTCCGCCGGCAATGCGGGTAATGGTACAATCAGAGAAATTGATAAAGTATGGGAATGGTATTTCAAGAATGATTCATCACCCATCGATTATGATTTATATAACTTTATAGATGCATCCTGTATTTCTCTTTCCGCCGATCCGGCGGGTGGACAACCCTACAGTACAGTAACCGCAGCCGTTTATGGGAAATATGGACCTGTTGCGGGTATACCCGTGGAGTTCTCTACCAGCTTCGGGTCACTGGATGCATCTTCGGTAACCACTGATTGGGAAGGGATAGCTTCTGTAGTATTGAGCGCTGCCGCAGACGGTACAGCTTATGTTAAAGCAGCGGCTTCCGGTGGTGCCATGGACTCAATATCAGTAAATCTTGCAGTATCCGATGAGGGTATTGTGGAACTTGATAAAATATGGCTGACAGATGAAAGGGTGCTTAACGGCAACAGCGCTTTGGACAATATTACAAAAGATCTGTATCTGCCGACAATAGGCAATAATGGATGCAATATAAGCTGGACTTCCGGTAATGAGAATTTTGTCAAGCCTGACGGCAAGGTTACAAGACCGACAATTGGGCAGGGGGAACAGCCGGTCACTCTGACAGCGGAAATATCAAAGTACTCCGAGATTACAGGGGAAACAGTTAAAGCTGAAAAAACATTCGATATAATAGTCATTGTGCGTGATTCGGATATAGCAGCCGAGGACAGGGACTGGCTCACCAGTGATTTGATGCTGGAAGATAACACCGCCCTTGACTGCATTACGGGGGATATTTGGCTTCCTTTGGAGGGCTATTACGGAAGTGAAATCAGCTGGGCCTCCGGTAATGAAGGGGTTGTCAAGCCGGAAATGACAGGGGAAGGAGATTGTATCGGAAAGGTTAAAAGACCGGCTTATACAAATGGGGATAAGACGGTAACGCTGACGGCTACCATCCGCAGGTACACTGCTGAGGTGCATAAGGAATTCGAACTGACAGTCAAGGCAACTGATGCAACGGATGGAGAAGCAGTTTATGCTGCGTATTCCTGGCTTACAGATACCATTATACTTAACGGGAACAGCAGCCTGGGAAGCATTACAAAAAATCTGATTCTCCCGTCAGAAGGCCCTGAAGGCACAAGTATTCTCTGGAGATCCACAAATGATAATATTGCAGCCCCAGATGGAGGGATAAAGCGGCCAAGCATTGAAGAGGGAAGCCAGCCAGTTACGCTTACGGCAGAAATAAGCAGAGGCTCTGCACAGTTGGAGAGAAGGTTTGACATATGGGTTCTCGCAGAAGCAACCGACGCGGAAGCAGCAGCTCTTGACCATAAATGGCTGACAGAAAAGCTGATACTTGACCAGAATACTGATAAAAACAGTGTTACGGGTAACCTGAAGCTTCATATCCTCGGACCTATGGGCTCCGCAATCAGCTGGACAAGCAGTGATCCGAACCTTGTGGCGGCGGATGGAAAGGTCAGCAGACCAAGCTGGACCCAGGGAAGGAAAGGTGTTGCACTTACGGCAGTTATTTGCAATGGAGGAACAGCCCTCCAGAAAACCTTTAATTTGACTGTCTTGCCCTCCGAGCCGACAGATGAAGAGGCTGTGGAAGCGGATACGCAGAGGCTCAGTGCCCTGCATACTCTAGGGCAGAACTGGTCTCAATATTCAATTACCAAAAATCTGTCGCTGCCCGGCACACTTTATCATGGAACCTCAATAACATGGACTTCCGATAAACCGGAGCTTATATCCGACGAGGGTATTGTCACAAGGCCGGAATATATGGAAGGGAATAAATGGGTTACGCTTACCGCAGTCCTGTCAAAAGGAGGTAAAAATGCCAGTAAGTCATTGGATTATGTCGTTCTCCAGAAGCCTGACATAGATGCTCCGCAGATAACCGAAACAATACCTATAAATAATAGTATGAATGTTCTTTGGGATACAAGGGAGCTAAAGGTGACCTTTGATGAAGATATAAAGAGAGGGACACTGCAGGAAATTGCCGAATCCAATACTCTCGGAGTTGAATTGCACGGCTTGGGTATACAGCAGATATCAGTGAGAATCAGCGGTAAAAGTCTTATTATCACACCGATTAAATACTTAGACGCCGGGCTGAATGAACTGATTATTCCTGAAGGCACAGTAACGGATATGTCCGGTAATCCTATGGAAGAGTTCAGACTGTCCTTTAATGTAGAGCAGAAGCAGGTCAATAAAATAGAGATTGTCTCATTTACTCCTCAGGATATGGAGAAAAATGTTCCCCTTCGGCCTTCGATATCCTTCAGCTATAACTACAGCGATATAGAATGGGGCAGCAGCTTCCGGGATATTTCAATACGCAGCAAAGCCGGCAGGGCTATTCCTTTCAGCGCAAGTCTGAATGGAAATAAAGTTACTTTGGATCTCAGAGAAACAATGGAACCTGCAACAATTTACGAAATATCGGTACCGGCAGGGGCTGTGCGCGACAGGTTTGAAAATGTAAGCATCGGAAAGCTAATTCAGTTCCGGACCGCAGCGGACAATAAGGGGCCTGAGATTACGGGAACTTATCCTCTTGAGGGCCAGACAGGTGTGGATATTCATGAGGCTATTGAAGTAAGTTTCAATGGGATTGTAAAGGCAAAGGACTCCGGGCTTATGCTTGTAGATGACAAGGGCATTCAGGTAAAAACCTATGTAAGAAGCCTGAATGCAGAGGAGAAAGGATTGATACTGGAGCCTTATGTTCCCCTTGAGCCAAATATTCAGTATACCGTCACGGGGCCCTATGATTCGGCATCAAATCCTTCCGGTCTGGAATTCTTCAGCATGAGCTTTACAACAGGGGCTAACGCATTGGGTAAATTAAGGGTGTTTCCCGTGTCAATCGCAGATTCGGTGGGAGCTCCCATACATAAACCAATTGAGATTGAATTTGCGGATACCGTAATCAAGGGGCCTGAATTTGAAGACATAACCGTTCTGGATTCAGAGGGTAATATGGTGTCATTCACAGCAGAAGAAAAGGGCGGTAAAGCGTCGCTAATACCTGTATCGGCACTTAAGCCTTCGGAAACCTATACCGTTAATATACCGGCAGGGGCATACAAAAACACCGCCGGCGGTATTAATGATTCTTTCAAATTCAGCTTTACCACTGCAAGAAAGCTTGAACCCGGTTCCTTTGCGGTGAATCCCTCTGCAGTATGGCTGGTCGGCAGGCCTATGGAATTCAGCGCAGCAGGGATCCAAAACACCTTCAGGCAGTCCGGCTATGAAATAACCTCCTTCGATTGGGACCTGGGCAATGGGTATACAAGCAAGGAAAGCAGCGTTTCATATACCTATAATACTGAGGGAGAATATGAAGTTGTGCTTAACCTGAAGGATAACAAGGGTTTTTCCTATGAGTTGAAGCAGACGGTAATCATAGAGGGTATGGATTCAAAAAATATTACAATGTCTATCAGCCACCCGGAGAGTGATTACTTGTATATAACAAGTTCAACAGTCAGCATGGAAAACAGGCTTTACAAGCTTTACCTGAAATGTAACGGAGGCTTTGTGTCCGGTGAAACTATAAGGGTTAAGCTATATAAAAATGGTGCGCTGCAAAGGGATTTCGGAACAATAACTGCGGGGAGTACCGATAATGAATATGCGTTTCCTTTCTATTATAAAGGCTATGGGTATCTTGGAACCTATGAATTAGTATTTGAGTGTGAAAGCCTGCCCGGCGGGAAGGTTATCCGGGAGCCTGTAATAATAGATGAAACCGGCGGTATGGGAACTATGAAAATAAAGCTTTATGACCTGGATACACAGGGGTACTATGAAGAACCGGATACACTGAGAATAATAGTTAACGGAAAGCAAAAGGTTGCCGCAAAAGACTGGTACAATGCCAATGAGGGATATTGTTATTTTATACCGCAAGTAGAGATTAACGCCAAGTGTACGCTGAGAATCAATGGCTGGACATTAGACAAAGAGGAATTTACACACAGGGGATCCTCTTATACAACAGTCCTGGTAGGGAGAAAGATCAAACCCGGCGTCAACAGCGTAGATTATGAATTTGCCGATGAAAATACATTTACCTTTATAGAGGGTGTGAGCACCGGGCAGCTGTCCTTTAAGGTTGAAGGGGATTGGAACGGGCTCGAACCCGGATACTACGAGATGAGAACAGACTCAGGAAGCTTTTCTATTACCTCCGTGGAATCCAGGATAAAATTCGATCCGGGTAAGGAACTTCTCGCTGGGGACGATTTAGCAGTCCGCATGGTAGCACGTAACGGCTCCGTGTCTCCATGGAGATATATATCGGTTAAAGTAATCCCGGAGCCATATTTGAATTTTGGTATAAAGCTGAATACACGCTTCGAAGATGGGGAGTACAAGATATCCTTGCCGATGATAGGCCTTGGTAATGTGCTGGGCGGCAAAATTGATATGCTTGAAGACATACCGATGCTGGACAAAGCCGACAGCTTCGGGATAAACTTAACCAATATGGTAGCAGAAGGCACCATGGATGAGGATGGCTGGGTAATCTTTAATTTAAGCGGAGGCGGAGGGTTTAAAGAAATAAAAAAGAAAGCATCCGGAAAATCATCAAAGACGGTTAAAGTAACGTCTGTCGGCTATGAAGTAAGTGCAGAAGTGGCTGTAGAGCTATACCTGTATTATGACGAAAAAGCCGGAGAGTGGAAAACTCTCGCAGGGGTATTTGATGTAATGGGGTATGGAGGCCGCAGCTGGTCAAAAGGTTACGAGATTCCCGTAATTCACTTAGGTGCCGATGCGACCCTTGAATTGGGATCCTATGTGGGAGGGACTTTGATCATAGACAAAAGGCCGGACAGCAAGAGAGAATACAGCGGTATTATATCGATAGCGCCTACAATTGCAGTTGAGCTTGAGCTCGACTCGAAAGTCTACAGCATTGCATGCGGTATATATGGAGATGTTCCTGCTGAGGTTCATATCCCGACGGGATATGTTGAGGCTGAAGTAAATATTACGGCCAAAATAAGGGCCAGATGCCTGGCATGGACAAAAACAGTTTTTGAAAAGAAATTGGTAGGAGAACACTGGGACAACGGAAAGGAAAAGGTGGAGTTAAAGCTGGTTTCTTCATCGGGACAGCCTATTATGGAGGCATTGTACAATAAGGATGAAGGGTTTGTTATTACCCCCAGGGATTATCTGGACAGAGGCACCAGCTGGCAGGGACAGGGCAATGAGGCTGAGGTACGCCTTATGAAAACTGCATCTATATCCAAAAGCGAGGCTTCGGGGAATGAAGATTCTCAGAGCAAGGTCATGAAGGACAATATTTATCCTGATTCCACGGTTCAGTTGGTATCAGCCGGTGAGGGGCTCTGGATGATTTGGACCGATGACAACCCTGAGCGTTCGGCAGTGAACCGTACTCAGATGATGTACTCAGTGTTGGAGAATGGCGTATGGTCGGAGCCAATGTGGATGGATCAGGACGGAACCGCTGATTTTGAACCTTCGGCAGCTGCTGCAGGTGAAGGAATACTTATGGCATGGCTGGACATCAGGCAGTCGATGGAGGATGATACTGATATGGATAGTTTTGCTGAAAATGCTGAGATCAGTGTTACGGAAGGTGTCTATAAAGCAGGAGCCGACGATATGCAGCTTGTCATGCTGACTGAAGAGGAAGGGAAATTTGATCATTCGCCAATGCTTGCGGCCGATGACGATAAAGGGTTGCTTGTATGGACCAGGTCAGAAGGTCTTGGGGTCAACTTTGGAAATGGAGAAGAAACGGAATCCTTGGAAAAAGGCGACTGCTTGATATACTCCTCTTGGGATGGCAGCGGCTGGAAGGAGCCTGAGGTAATAGAGGACAACCTTCCTGTGGTTTTGAACTCCTTTGTGGAGATGAACGGAGATGAGGGCTTGCTGCTGTATACCCTTGATATGGATAATAATCAGGCTACTGAATCGGACAGGGAAATATTTGCCAGAACATTTGACGGAGGTTCATGGGGAGAAGCGGTGCAAATTACTGATAATCAGCTGTCGGATTCTGGCCCTGGGGCTGTCTTCTGCAACGGAGACTGGTTCATAACCTGGTACCAAAACGGGAGAATAATGTATAAGGAAGGCCTGGGGGAAGAAAGCAGGACTGCAGATGCCCTGAATGCTGTGGAAGGCGATTACAGGATTGCTCTGAGTAAAAGGGACAGGCCACAGATAGCGCTGGTTTACAGGAACAACGGCGAAAGCGGTGCACGGGGGCTTTCCGCTTCCTTCTACGATATTGAAAACAGTACATGGAGTGAAGAGATACAGCTGACGGGCGGGAATGAATTCGTAAGCTCCTTCAGTCCGGCATTTACAGAGGATGGGAAGCTGGACATAGCATATACCCGGTCGGAGATAGTCACTGAAGTAATTGATGGAGCAGAGAGCAAAAACATAAGTGACAAGGTTGATCTTTATATGCTGACCTACACCCCTGTACATGACCTGGAACTGGACGATGGGGCAGGGATTTCTCTGTCTCCTGAGATTCCGCTGCCGGGTACATTGGAGACAGTAACAGTTACTGTCAGGAATCAGGGAGATTTTGCAGAAAATGCAAAGCTCCGCCTATATGACGGCGATCCTTTAAAGGGCGGAAAAGAAATAGCAGAGGCATTCTCAGAAAAGCCGATTCCTGCCCGTTCCTCTGTGGAAATGAATATAGAATGGCTTGTGGCTCAGGGAGAAAAGGGTGAGTATGATTTCTATGTTGTTGTATTGCCTGATGCGGGAGTTCTAGAAACCAATGATAAGAACAATACACTGAATCACAAGGTTTCAGTTGCGGATATCGCAATTACCGATTTGAAATGCAGCAATATTGCAAAGGATGATTACCTGATAACAGCAACAATTGCCAACAGGGGAGGAATTGAGCTTTCCGGAATCAAGCTCCGGCTTGACCAAGTTCCGAGCGGGAATATAATTGAGACCAGGGAATTAGATATGTTAAGACCCGGAGAGGAAGAAACCATAAATATGATTATCTCCTCAGGAGGCATCAATGCAGTGCTCCGCGTTTTACTTCCTGAAGGTGTGACGGAAAGCGTAGAGGATAATAACAAGTATGAATTCGTACTGGAGCCTGCTTCAATTGTTGTAGAGGGAGCCAGCCCCTCTGACGGCGAAGTGAAGGTCGGCATTCAAAAGCCATTGACAATCAGCTTTAACATGAGTGTGGAGGCAGGAAACGGATTTGAAGAAATTATGCTGATGGATGACGAGTTTAACAGTATAGATATTGAAAAGACACTGGAGGGCAGCACCCTGACTTTGACTTCCCTAAGTCCTCTGGCATATGGTACACAGCATACCCTGGTGATACCGGCGGGAGCTGTCGGTGATGATTACGGGCATACAATGGAGGGCTCGTACAGCATGAGCTTTACAACTACTGCAAGCAGCCCGGAGGTAATATTTGCATATCCCGGCAACGGAATGAGCGATACAGCTTTGGATACCGAAATTAGAATACAGTTTAATCAGAGTGTGTTGAGCGGACCTAAATATGGAGAAATCGCAATATATGGGCCTGCTTCGGAAAAGCTTACGTCTTCTTTGTCTATAGAGGGGGAATGGATGAATATCCGTCCCGCAGCAGAGCTTGAGGGTGAAAAGCAGTATAAGCTGACAATCCCTAAGGGCGCGGTAGCGAATGAAAGGAGCGAAGCCCAGCAGGAGGATTATATTCTGGAATTCACGACAGCCAAGGCAGATGACAATGTGGACGGTGAAGATGACGATGACAATGATAGGGACAGCCGGCAGGAACAACAGGTATACCAGCCCACGGTCAAAATTTCCAGGCAAACCTCTGCCGATGGAAGCAGCACTGCAACTATAGATGTAGATGGGCAGACGATATCGGGGTTGAGGAGTGACGGAGCAGCCGCCGTACTGGACGTGACGAATGAAGTAAAGGATGATGATACAATCAGGATTGATCTTTTCGGAGATGCTTTGAAGCAGCTTGCGGAAAACAAGAGAGGCCTCAGCATTGTGACCGGAAAAGGCGATATATATATCCCGGCGGAGTTAGTAGCATCCTTTTTGGGGAAGGTCGGCAACTCCATTTCAATAACCATTGCTGAAAATGATGAAGGGGCAGGGGATGAAGGCAGGGTATCCTCAGGAGTGTACGATTTTACCATTACGGCAGGAGACAGGCCGGTTACGGAATTTGTGTCCCAGCTGATTGTTACTATACCTCTGGATGGCAGCAAAATAGGAAGCGCCAAAAGAGTCATTGCCTGCGTTTATGATGAAGAATCCGGCAGCTGGCAGCCGGTAGGCGGTGTAACTGATGAGATGAAAGGTACAGTGACCTTCGGTACGAGGCATTTTTCTACCTATGCTGCCTTTGAGAAAGAAATGCATTTTGACGATGTAACAAGCAGCTGGTCGAAGGAAAAAGTGGAGATATTGGCATCCCGGCGGCTGATCAACGGTGTGAGCGATACGGCATATAACCCTGAGGGCAGCATCACCAGGGCGGAATTTGCAGCTTTGCTGGTGAGGTCCCTATACGGAAGGCTATCGAAGAGTAAAGGTACATTTACAGATGTTTCCGCAGGCTCCTGGTATGCCGATTTGGTAGAAACAGCTTATGAGCTTGGCCTCGTAAACGGAATCGGCGAAGACAGCTTCGGACCTGATGTAAAGATCAACAGGGAGCAGCTGGCGGTAATGGTATACCGGCTCTATCAATACAAAAAAGATACGAACAAAGTCAACAGCTTTAACACTACTTTTGGAGACTATAAGGATATTTCGTCCTATGCGAAGGATGCTGCAGGCTTTGCTGCAAAAGCAGGGATTATGACAGGCAGCGGCGGCAGGTTTGAACCGAAGCGCAGTGCTACAAGACAGGAAGCAGCGGTGGTATTGTACAGATTGCTTGAGTATATGGGTGAGTTGTAGCAGAGATGAATTAGGAACAAAAGGGAAAGGGACATATGCCCTTTCCTTTGTTTATCATTTATAGCCTTTTATTACACTACTTTTTTAGCGAGCTACCTGCACGGGATAGTTCCATTGATTACAATCGGTACTGTAAGGTTCGAATATGAATTGTTAAAAAATTTCAAAAAAGTTCTTGCTAAAGCAGAAGATATATGGTAATATTATAAACAGGAAAATAATTATTAATAAATAATAAATATTTATGGAGGGATTTATATGAAAAAGTATGTATGTACAATTTGCGGGTATGTTCATGAGGGA
>Ga0208695_1001624_pt1 | contig 18291 bp, 16 predicted proteins | sample AD_UKC111_MetaG_FD_184449 | JGI IMG/M metagenome (GOLD analysis project Ga0208695, IMG submission 184449) | Active sludge microbial communities of municipal wastewater-treating anaerobic digesters from Hong Kong - AD_UKC111_MetaG (SPAdes)... | ecosystem: Engineered > Bioreactor > Anaerobic >...
GGCCTCCGGGCCTATGTCGCCGAGGCCGAGCACCGCCGAGCCGTCGGTCACTACGGCGACGAGGTTCCAGCGGCGGGTGTACAGGTAAGACAGCTCCGGGTCGCGGGAGATAGCCAGACACGGCTCCGCAACGCCGGGGGTGTAGGCGAGAGAAAGGTCTTTTTTTGATTTGAGGGGCACGGTAGAGGTGACCTCGAGCTTCCCGCGCCACTGCTCGTGAAGCTTAAGCGCTTCTTCCTGAATAGTCATGCTCAATACTCCTTTATCGCGATGCCGGCTTTGCGCGCGGCAGCTTCCGGCGCCATTAACTTTGGCCGGCGGTTGATTTTGACAAGCTGTTTTTAATATAGGGGCAAGCCGGGCATTTGTCAATATGTGGATTACACAAAAATAAAAAACGGCGCGGGGGCAGGGCTTTTTTGCGTACTGGCCGAAAAAATTTTTACAAAACAAAAGCCGATTAATTTTAACTTGCAAACGGTACAATAGTATAGTAGAATAATAATTAGGTTTTCCGTATTTTACCTTTTTTTGTATACCGGAGGTTCAACGTGAAGGTTCTAAAAAGCAAAAAAGATTCGTCGCTTATCTTAGAGAAATTGGCTTTACCCCTTATGCAGGCCGGGTTGCGGAGGTCGGCGCTATGGCAGAGCTGAGATGGCATCCGCTGACCAAAGACTGGGTGATGGTGGCGTCTCACCGCCAGAACCGGCCGCAGATGCCCAGGGACTGGTGCCCGTTTTGCCCGGGCTCCGGAAGGGTGCCGGAGCATTACGATGTTTTCCGTTATGACAACGACTTTCCCGCACTGTCGGACAATCCGCCCAAGCCGGACGACGTGAGCAACGAATTTTTCAGGGTACAGGAGGCCTATGGCAAATGCGAGGTGATTTTGTACTCGCCGGAGCACAACACCACGCTGCCCCAGCTTCCGGTACCGCATATCCGAAAGCTCGTCGACCTGTGGTGCGAGCGCCACGCGGCCATGGCTGCCGACAAACGCATTAAATATGTCTTTATATTCGAGAACCGGGGCGAGGTTGTAGGGGTTACCATGCCTCATCCCCACGGACAGATATACGGGTACCCGTTCATCCCCAAAAAGCTGGAGCTGGAGCTTGCGTCTTCAAAGGAGTATATGGAGGAGAGGGGCTGCTGCCTCTTTTGCGATATGCTCCGCTATGAGCGTGCCGACGGGCGGCGCGTCATCTTTGAAAACCGGCATTTCACCGTATTTCTGCCGTTTTTCACCGAGTACCCGTACGGCGTGTACATCATGAGCAGGGAGCACCGGGGCAGCATCGCAGATCTGACGGGAGACGAAAAGGACAGCCTGGCCTGGGTGCTGAAAAACACGACCGGAACGCTTGACGCGCTTTTCGGAATGCCTTTTCCCTACATGATGTGCATGCACAGCGCGCCGGTCAACAGCGGGCCCGCATCTCATTTCCACTTTCACATAGAATTTTTCCCACCTATGCGAAGCGCCGAAAAGCAGAAATTCAACGCGTCAAGCGAAACGGGAGCGTGGGCGCATTGCAACCCCACAGCCCCGGAGGAAAAGGCCGTCGAGCTGCGCGAGGCTTATGCGCGGTTCGCGGGCCGTCATACATCCGAACAGGAGGAGAGCACATGAATATTTCTGAGCTTAGGGAGGCGTTCGTCGCCCTGTACGGAGGAAGCGTGGGGGATGTTCGCGTTTTTGCGGCGCCCGGGCGCGTCAACCTTATCGGCGAGCATACCGATTACAACGGCGGATATGTTTTTCCCGTGGCTCTCCAAATGCGCACGGCAGTCGCGGCCCGTTTAAACGGCGGCTCCGTAATCCGTATTGCGGCTACCGACCTGCCCGACAGGGTGGAGCTCGACACGGATAAGCTCGACAGCTACAGAAGCCTTAAGTGGGGAAACTATCAGGCCGGCGTGGCTTATATGATGCAGCGCGAGGGCCTTGAAATACCCGGCTGCGACCTTCTGTACGACGATACGGTGCCCCACGGTTCCGGCCTATCGTCCTCCGCCGCCATCGAGGTGGCCACCTCGCTTACTTTAGACACCTTTATAAGGGAGAAAAACGGAGATTTTGCGCCGCCCGACCTCAAGCGGCTGGCGCTTTTATCCCAGCGCGCGGAAAACGAATACTGCGGCGTCAGCTGCGGCATCATGGACCAGTTCGCCTCGGCCATGGGCAAGGAGGGCAACGCGATATTCCTCGACTGCAGGGACCTGTCCTACCAGTATGTGCCGCTGACTTTGAAGGGCTACCGCATTGTCATCGCCAACACAAACAAAAAGCACAGCCTCGCCGCTTCCAAATACAACGAACGGCGCGCGGAATGCGAAGCGGCGCTCGAGATATTGAAGACCTCCGTGCCGGAGGCGACGTGCCTGAGGGATATTTCCGTAAAGCAGTTTGAGGACGCCAAGGGCCTTATCGACAACGAGCAGGTGCGCATGCGCGCGGAGCATGTCGTCTACGAATGCGACCGGGTATTAAAGGCGGTGAAGGCGCTGACGGCGGGAGACCTTCCCACCTTCGGCAAGCTCATGACGGCCTCCCACATATCTCTTCGCGACCTGTACGAGGTCACCGGCTTCGAGCTTGACACGCTGGTGGGCGAGGCTCTGAAAATGGACGGCTGCATCGGCTCAAGGATGACCGGTGCCGGCTTCGGGGGCTGCACCGTCAGCATTGTGGAGGAGGCTAAAGCTGACGCCTTCATTTCCTCGGTGGGAGAAAGCTACCGTAAAAGAACAGGGCTAAGCGCGGATTTTTACACATCTTTGGCGGCCGACGGGGCTAAGGAGCTGACGCGGTAGCCGGAGCATACATTATCTATATAAAACAGCACCCGGCTGGCGGGGCGAAACCCGAAGCCGGTTTTCGTCTGTTTGTGTCGAAAAGCCAAAGGGAGTTTATGCGCCGCTTGATATAAAGCGAAAAATCTGTTATCATATCAGTGTTTTATTGCTGCGATTAAAAAACGCGGTTTTTCAAGGCTACGCCGGAGGTGGTGCCCTCTTCCTACAATTGGAAAACCAATAGAAAGGGATGGTGCATGAGTGAATTCTCTCGCATTAAAATTTAAAGAGGTGCTTTTTTCGGTACTTCCGATAACCCTCATAGTGCTTATTCTAAATTTTACGCTGACGCCGCTCGACACGCCTCTTTTAATAAGATTTATTATGGGCGCGGTCCTTATCATAATCGGCTTGTCGGTGTTTTTATTCGGAATAGATATATCGGTTACGCCTGTCGGCAACGCGTTAGGCTCCACCGTCGCAAAATCGAACAAGCTTTGGATTGTAGCCATCGTCGGCCTTGTGTCCGGCTTTATCATCTCGATGGCGGAGCCCGACCTGCACATCCTGGCGGGACAGGTTGAATTTGTCACATCGGGCGCCATAACAAAGATACTCATCGTCGCCGTGGTGTCGGTAGGGATAGGCGCGATGATGTCCACAGGCATTATGAGAATAGTTCTGAACTTTCCGCTTTACAAGCTGTTTACCATATTGTATTTAATCATTCTCGCTTTAGGGGTTTTTACGCAGCCGGAGTTTCTGGCCATATCCTTCGACGCCTCGGGGGCCACCACCGGCGCCATGACGGTGCCGTTCATGTTAGCGGTGGCGGGCGGCGTATCGGCCCTAAAAAAGGACAGCAAATCCTCCGAGAAGGACAGCTTCGGCCTGGTGGGCATAGCCTCGGCGGGCGCCATTATCGCCGTTATGGTAATGGGCCTTTTTACGGAGGGCGACAAGGCCGCGGCGGGGATTGGGCACACAGTACCGAGCACCTCGATAATAGAGCCCTTTATACAAAAGCTTCCGCGCATAGCGCTGGAGATGTTCATTGCGCTGCTTCCCATTGCGTTGATTTTTGTAGCGCTGCAGGGCTTTTCCGTCAAGATGTCAAAAAGATCGGTTATAAGGATTTCGGCCGGATTAGGGTTCACGTTTGTGGGCCTTGTGCTGTTTATGGTGGGCGTCAACGCCGGGTTCATGGACGTGGGCGCAGTCGTGGGATACAACATCGCTTCCCTCGACAACAAGGCCTACGCTGTGATTATCGGCTTCGTTCTGGGACTTGTGACCGTTTTGGCCGAGCCTGCCGTCTACGTGCTAACCCACCAGATAGAGGACGTCACCAGCGGATATGTGAAAAGAAAGGTGGTCATGCTCTTTCTATGCCTGGGAGTGGGAGTCGCGGGGGCCCTATCCATCGTGAGGATTCTCGTTCCGTCCATACAGCTGTGGCATTACCTGCTGCCCGGATATATAATATCTATAGCCATGATGTATTTTACGCCTAAGCTGTTTGTGGGCATCGCCTTCGATTCGGGGGGCGTCGCGTCGGGGCCCATGACGGCGACCTTCATACTTGCTTACGCGCAGGGCGCCGCCAACGCCGCCGAGGGCGCCAATGTGCTGGCGGAGGGCTTCGGTATGATAGCAATGGTCGCGCTCACCCCGCTTATAGCACTTCAGCTTTTGGGTATTATATTTAAGATAAAGTCGAAAAAGGGAGGGACGGACAATGCAGGATAGCTCTTCGGGATACGCGCTGATGTGCGTCGTCGCAAATTACGGGATGGGCAGCAAGATAGTAAAGACAGCCAAGTCGTACGGCGTAAAGGGCGGTACGATCTTTTACGGAAAAGGCACGGCAGGCAACGCGATTCTCGAAATGTTGGGTTTGTCGGAGGTAAAGAAGGAAATCGTTCTGATGGTAGCGGGAGCAAAAGCGGCAAAGCAGGTGTTGGCCGTTTTAAACAAGGAATTCAAGTTTGAGAAGCCTAACCACGGCATAGCGTTTTCCACCGCCGTCTGCACCGTAACGGGGGCGAGCAGCTGCCGGCAGGAATATGCGGAAGAAGAAGGAGCGAATACTTTTATGTATAAGGTCATTACCGTCATAGTGGACAAGGGCAAGGCCGAAGACGTCGTTGAGGCCGCCGTCAAGGCGGGTGCCAAGGGCGGCACCATCATCAACGCCAGGGGCTCCGGCATACACGAAACCAGCAAGCTGTTTTCAATGGAAATAGAGCCTGAAAAAGAAATCGTAATGATATTGTCCCCCAAGGCCAAAGCGGAGGATATCGTAGCCTCCATAAGGCAAGACTTGAAGATAGAGACCCCGGGAAACGGCATAGTCTATGTCCAGGACGTGGAAGAGGTCTACGGCCTGTACGAATAAGGAGCAAGGTTTTGCCCGGGGCCGCCTGGACTCGTAAAGCCGCGGGCGAAAAAACGCCGGGCGCAAGATTTTGCTGGCATTATTTAATTAATGCCCGCTTTTCCGGCGTTTTGCCGCGACAACCCAAAAAAATCGGCTGCTTGGGCCGATTTTTTGCGTAAAAACCGGAACTTTTTCGGGCTCAAACGACACTAACATAGTGTAGGGAGGTGCATCGATGGTCGACCAGCAGATAACCGCCTTATTCAACGCCATATACGACGACACGTACGTCCACGCCGCGCGTTACGTGACCGCCAGGTGCGGCGATACGTCGGATATCGCCGATATCCTGCAGGAAATCTATCTGGAGGTATACCGCGTCCTTATTAGAAAAGGCACAAGGCATATCCGAAACGGGCAGGCGTTTGTAATGAGAATAGCCAAGACGAAGGTTTACAGGCATTACAAGTCGGCGGAGAGGCGCACAAAGCCGTTCTCATTCTTTGCGCCGCGCGGGGAGGATGGCGAGGATGGCGGGGAATTGGAGCTGCCGGATTTTGAGCGCGACCTTCAGACACGCGATATGGAGGACGGGATAGCGGAAAGCCTGGTGGCCGAGGAGGTTTGGGCCGCGCTGTCGCGCAAGAGCCAGGATGTGCGCAGGCTATTTTACCTGTATTATTACTGCGAGCTTAAGCTTTCGGAGATAGCCGCCGAACTGGGGCTTAGCGAGTCCAATGTCAAGCATAAACTGTACAGGACATTGCAGGAGCTTCGAGAGCATTACCGAAGGAAGGAGGAATTAACGTGAAGGAGAAGGATTTTTTAAGGCGTGTTTTAAACGAAAAACTGGCCCATAAGGAACTTATCCGCCAGAGGGTACTGGCCCGGGCAAAGCGTGAGGAGCAGAGCGCGAAAGGAGTGGCTGGCATGAGGAAAAGGCTTGTTATAGCTGCCGTCGGCGCGTGCGTTGTAACGGCTTTGTCGTTTGGCGTTTACGCGGCGGCCGATGCGGTCGAGTACGGAAAAGCCGAGGCGTTTTTAGGCGAGATCGGCATTGCGGCGCAGGATCTGCCCCGCTCGGACGCAAAGGAGCTGTACCGTGATATGAAGACGGGCAGCTTCGAGCTTCCCATGACTATGGAGATGCTGGAAAAAAGGGCCGGCGATCTAGGCGTTGAGTATGTGCCGCAGGACAGCGAGCAGATTTACAGGGCGCTGAAAAACTACAGCTCGCTCACCTCTACGGGAAGGATCACCTCAGAGCAGGTGGAAACGCTCAAGGCAGGACTCAGCTACGGCGAAATCATCGACGCGCTCGGCGCTACAAAGGACGTTGGCGACGGCGAGCATATGCTGCAGTACCTTGTGGACGGCAGCAAGCTGCTGGTGCTTACTTTTGTCGAAGAGAGCGATATATGCCCGTATTCGGGCAAGGAGCTGCTCTCCTCGCTCAAAAGGGTGGAGACTAAGAACAATTCCGAGCTTACCTTCGACGCGGTGGTCCTTGACGTCTCTAAAGGGAGCATTTTTGTCGACTGCCCCGCGTACGACAAATTCGATTCGGCGAACGTAGGCGTGCCCGACACGGCCGAAATAGTGTTTGCCGACGGCGGCAAGGCGTCATTGGAGAATATAGCCAAAGGCGCCGAAGTCGTTATCACCTATGACGGCATGATACGCGAGAGCTATCCGGTGCAGATAACCGCGACCAAGATTGTGATAAAATAGGTGGCCCCGGGTCGGGGAAATTGCAGAAAGCGGCCTTACCTTAAAGGGATAGGGCCGCTTTGCAATTGTTTGGACTAAACAGTCAATTTGAAGCTTTTGCCGCTAAGCCGCGGTTTTAAGCTCCGCCGTGTGCTGGAGCATGTTTTCGATAAAGATGCCGTAGCCGCGCGCGGGGTCGTTGACCAGCACATGCGTCACAGCGCCTATGAGCTTGCCGTTTTGCAATATGGGACTGCCGGACATACCCTGCACGATGCCGCCCGTTTTTTGGAGAAGCTCGCTGTCGGTCACGCGGATGAGCATATTTTTGGTTTTTTCATGCCCGCTTTTATATGCCCTGACTATCTCTATCTTATAGACCTTGGGCTGAGAACCGTCGATACAGCTTAATATGACGGCCTCGCCTTCGGTCACGTCCTGTTTGTAGCCGACCTTCACAGTCTTAAGGCTCTTGTAAAAGCCCTCGTTTAACTGGCCGTAGATGCCTTCCTCTGTGTTTTTATAAAGCCGGCCGGTGTTTTCCGTTTCCATGAAGATACCTTTGAGCTCTCCCGGGTCGCCGGAAACGCCTTTGCGGATGTCTATGATAACCGCCTTTAAAACGCTCCCGGTCGAAAGGGGCATGATCTCTCCGGTGTCAATATCGCTGATGCCGTGGCCGAGGGCGCCGAATCTGCCCGTGGCGGGGTCGATATAGGTGATGGTTCCTATGCCCGCCGTGCTGTCGCGCACCCACAGCCCGGCCCTGTAAAGGCCGTCCTGCGCCGATTTGGCTGGCGACACCTGTATTTTTATGGTGGCGTTGTTGCGCTTGACAGTTAGCGTTACGGCTTTGCCGCCCGATGCCCTAAAGTGTTCGCCTAACTCCTTTGACGATCCTACCTTTTTGCCGTTTACCTTTAATATGATGTCCTTGACCCGCACTCCTGCGTCATACGCCGGATTTTTAAGCCCGTCTGCGGTTTCCACGTTTCCCATGCCCACCACCATCACGCCGTCGGTGACAAATCTGATGCCGGTGGGATAACCGCCCGGAATAAGCTCCATAGGCTTTGTGACGGTAAGGTTTACCTTTTTTAAGGGAACCACGCCGAAAAGCCTGAAGGAAGCCTCCGAGGTCCCTGCGCCCGCAGTCTGCTCGATGGGACCAAACAGGTTGAGTCCGTCGTCGAAGGTGTATTGCGAACCCTCGTTGATCCATACGCCGTCGGGCAACCCGGAGACGGAATACGCCCCGATGCCCAGCGACAGCATGCCTAAGAGCACCAGAGACCGGACCTTTCTCCGTCTTAAAAGACGCATTTGCATACCCCCTTGTTTTTGTTGATGTCACGGGCAAAAAAGCCTTCCCGCACGCCGTGGAAGACGGCTTCTTCATCGGCGCAAAGGAAAATTTTTGTTTTTAGATGTTGTTTGCCCGCTATATTAGCCTTGCCTTTTTTGACGGTATTATTGCTGCTAATATTACCGCAAATCACAAAAATAAGGGGAAAATAATTTGTCGGGCTTTGTTATGGGAGATTGAAATTTTTATATAATTTTGTTATTCTTAGAACATATCAAAAAAAGACCGTTTCGAAAGGATGGTCGTATTTATGAGGGTTGCGGTAGTGGGCTCGCGGACCGCCACGCAAAAGGATTACGCCGCCCTTGTTGCGCACATCCCCGCCAACGCTTCGGAGATCGTAAGCGGCGGAGCGCAGGGCGTGGACACCTTGGCGAGGCAATACGCGAAGGAGCACCGCCTCATACTGACGGAATTTCTTCCGGACTACGAGGCGGAAACAGAGAATCCGCGCGCCGCGCCGATTCTGCGCAACCAGAAAATCGTGGATTATGCGGATTATATAATAGCTTTTTGGGACGGACGCTCCAAGGGCACGCGATACACCATACAATACGCGCACAAGCAAAACAAGCCTGTCAAGCTGGTGCTTTTGAAGGCCGGAACCTGCGGCGAACGGCAAATATGATTATTCACCGTGCAGTCCTGCGAATTTCACAAAAAATACATTTATTTTTGAAAAAACTGTGCTATACTGTATGTAGATATCACCGCTGAAAGGGCAAAGGCTCAACCCTTGACAGAACACATTAAAGGAGCTGAGGTTATGAAGCTGACTTACTCAACGAGGAAAGTCGCGCTTAAGCAGTCCATGAAGCAGAGGGCCGAGCAGAAGCTTTCTAAGCTCACGCGGTTCTTCGGGGACGCGTACGAGGGCCATGTTGTCTTTTTCCGGGCTGACGGCGGGGAGGACGGCTGCGAGATCACCATCCGTTACGGGGGTATGCTCTTCCGCGCCAACCAGACGGGCCCCAATATGTACGCAGCTATCGATTCGGCAACCGACCACCTTATCCGGCAGATACGCAAAAACAAGACGCGGCTTGAAAAGCGTCTGAAGGCCGGCGCATTTGACCTTTTGGAGGCGGAAAACGGCGCGGCGGAGCCCGAGCGCGATTACAGGGTGATAAAGACCAAGACCTTCTCCGTAAAGCCCATGGATGTGGACGAGGCCATCCTGCAGATGGAGCTTTTGGCGCACAGCTTTTTTGTGTTCCGCGATACCGAGACCGACGAGATAAACGTAATCTACCGCAGAAACGACGGAGGATATGGACTTATAATTCCCGAAACTGGGTAAGCCGCGTTAAGGCGCGAATTTGTCGCATAAAGAAAACCGGCCGCTTTGGTCTACGTCCAAAGCGGCCGGTTTTTGCCAGCTCTAAAGGCTTTTAAGGCAAATCTTCTTTGGGCCTTTTTATTATGATGAACACGGCAGCCGCGGCTGCCGCGGCGAACACTATCGCCAGCGCCAGCCACAGTATGCGCAGCGAGCCGCTCCCCGAGACCGACTCGCCAGCGGCCGGCGCGCGGGATATGTATCCACCGCCTTCGGAATAGGCGCCGTAATCTCTGGACACATGCCCCGGGCCGCTGCCGGCCGATACCCCGGGCTGGGACACGCCGCCCCCGCCCGGCAGCGATATACCAGGCGCGACGGAGACGCCGTGCCTTGAGGGGGCCGCGGCGCTCGAAGAAATCGCGGCGGCTGAGGAGAGCGCGCCCGTGTGGCTGCTTGAGCCCGGAGCGCTTGACGGGGCGGAGCCGTAATCGTACGGAGCGTCGGGTACCTTTGACCTGTTCCAGCTATGGTCTTTTTCCATGGTTTCGTCGCCCTTGAGGAAATAGTCATATATTGCGGTTTCGCCGGCGTCGTCCCAGGTGACGTCCATGTGGTACCAAAAGCCGCCTATGCGCACCAGGTTCCACATATGGTAATCGGGACCTTGGTCGTTAGTGGCTTTAGCGTCCACAAACACAAGGCGCGACTCTATGCCCGCCTCGTCGAGCAGGGCGCGCGCCAACAGCGAATAGGCCTCGCACACGCCCTTGCCGTTTGTCAACATCCCGTGGGCGGTGTGGATTAATAAACTTTCGTCATAACTGTAGTTTTCGACAATAAAGTCGTGGATTTTCTCTACCTTTTTAAATTCGTCCGTTACGCCTTCAAGGTTTTCGGCCACCCATTCCTTGGCCCGATTGCGCACAGCGTCGGTCTGGTCTTTGGTTTCGTCCCATTCTATGGTGAAGGCCAATATAATCTCAGTAGGAGTGCTGGGCAAAGGAGCGTAATATGAAAAATAGATGTCCATAGACATACCATCGGTTCCATTTTCAGAGATTCCGTATACAGCATAAATATATTCGTTTGAAGGGTCGCGGGAAAACTGGTCTAAAAGGTATTCGGGATGCAGCACCGGATCGGGCTCGCCGGTGCTTTTTAACACCAGATCTGTTTCCTCCGAACCGACCTCCACGATTTCATAGAGCCCCAGCACGCCGCCCTCTATTTTTATGGCGAAGTTCTCGTTTTGCAGATGCATTTGCTCGGCGAATTTTTGCTGGAGCTGCTCCAGCATGGAGGCGTGGTTATCGGCTGTTATTGTAAAGTCAGGCGTTGGTGGTTCCTCCGCAAAAACGGCGGTGGAAAGCAGCGTAAAGGCCAGCACCAGCGCGAGCGCGGCGGCCGTCAGGGCTTTGGCGGGATATTTCACTGTAAGCGCCCCCTATTCATAAAATCAAAGCGGCGTGTATATCACTATTAGTATAGCGAAAGCGCGGCTTATTTTCAAGAGCTTTGCGGCCGGTTGGCCTTTTGGGCGCAAAACAATTCCGCCGCCGTCGATTTTTCTTGAACAGGGCAGGGTTTCGTAGTATAATGTGCGTGTAGGGTTTCGGCCGTTTATAAGGAACGCCTGGCTTACGGACGCGCGCTTTGAAGGGGGAAGCAGAATGTCGCTCGGTTTTTGGAACCATCTCACAGCCATTGAAAGGTTTTTTTACATAATGGCCATTCCAAGCACCTTCCTTTTTATTATACAGACCATTCTCGCCCTTCTGGGCTTTGACCAAGGCGATATGGCCGACCGAGCGGATACCGACGCCGGAGGCGACGTCCACGGCATGCCCGACGACGGCTTTCAGCTTATCTCTATCCGCACCTTAGTGGCTTTTTTCGCGCTCTTCGGGTGGACGGGCGTCGTGCTGGCCAAAACGAGCCTGCACATAACGGCCGTCATTATTTTAAGCGGGCTGGCGGGCCTTTGCGGTATGCTGGCGGCGGCCGGCATCCTGTACGCCGTGTCAAGGCTGCAGGAGGAGGGCAACCTCGACATCAAAAACGCTGTTGGCAAAAACGCCACCGTACATCTCACCATCCCCGAAAAGCGCGGCGGCGTCGGTAAGGTGCATGTGATGGTGCAGGAGCGTCTCGCCGAGCTTTTAGCCGTCACCGACGACGACGAGCGCATACCCTCGGGCGCGGGCGTGCTTATAACGGGCACGGCGGACGATTCCACCGTCATCGTCACAAAGAGATAATATAAGAGCCGCAAACGGTTCAGCCGAGGGCCCGACTGCGGCGCTTTTCGCGCATACCTCCCGCCTTCAAGCGGCCGGGCGCCGCGGCTCCTCGATAAAAATTGTAGCAAAAGGAAATAGTAAATGCTGGTTGTAAACAATAAAAAAAAGCTGCTGACGGACGGAGCGCTCATCGCCATTCCCATTTTGTGGGGAGGCGGTTTTATCGCCGTAAAATTATCCTTGGACGCCGGCTTGTCGCCGGGGCTTGTCAACCTTTTGCGTTTTTCCATCGCCTCCGTGTTTATGCTGCCCTTCTGCCTGCCCGGCTTAAGGCGCGCCGGACGCAGGGAATGGCTTTACGGGTTTTTAGCGGGATTTTTGCTGATTGCGGGCTTTATTTTCCAGACGGTGGGGCAAAAATACACAACGCCCAGCAATAACGCCTTTTTGACGACGTTAAACGTCATTATAGTACCGTTTGCCGCGTGGGCCTTCACAAAAAAGCGGCCCCAGAAAAGGCATATCGTATCCGCTTTTGTATCCCTTGCCGGCATATTCCTGCTTACCTATTCGCTTTCGCAGGGGCTGCGCTTTAGGGTCGGCGACATGCTCTCCGTCATGTGCTCGGTCTTTTTTGCGTGCCATATCGCCTTTTTGGGGAAGATATCCGGCCTTTGCGATATAAGGACGCTCACCTTTATACAGATGCTGACCGGCGCGGTGTTTTCGCTGGGGCATTTCCTCCTTTTGGACAGGGCATCGGCCGTGCCGGCGGACATGGGGCGAGGGCTGTGGCCGGTGCTATATCTGGGCGCTACTGCCTGCGTGTGCTTTTTCCTGCAGACCTTCGCGCAGAAACACACCCATGCGGCCAAGGCTGCCGTGTTTTTTTCCACCGAGGCGCTGTTCGGCAGCCTGTTTTCGGTTTTGCTCTCCCTTGAACCCATGACGGTAAACCTTGTGGCAGGCGGCGCGGTAATGTTCATCGCCGTTCTGCTGACCGAGCTGCCCGGCAAAAGGGCGTCCGAGAAGCGCGTCCGCGCTTCGACAGGCTGCGAGGCCCTGCCGCAAAAATCCGAATCCTGATGCGCCGACGGTAGGGCGCGGCTGCTACGTTTGGAGGGATACCATGGAATACAGCCAGGACAAAATGGAGATCCGCCTCGATATCACGGAGGACGAGGTCAGCGACGACCCCTGCCGTCCGCTGACGGAGGCTATTCGCTCCATCCGGCGCGAGCTTAGGCTTCAGCGCAAGCATATTGAGGAGCTGGTGGCGCGCATGGACGGCCTTAAAAAGCCTGAGGGTGACGAAAGGCGCGGGGCTGACGGCGACGGCGAAAATGAGCGCGTGCTGGCGCACGCCCTCACCCGCGCCATCGACGAATTCACCTGTGCGCTGGAGCGTTTCCAGTCGGCGCTGTCTTTAGCCAAAGCGGAAGAGACCGGGTCGTCCCGCAAAGCGTGCGCGCCGGCACAAAGGCTTCGCCCGGGCGCTGTGAAGGCGCGTGTCCGGCGCAAGAGCGCCCCGGCGACTTTGCGCGTCAGGGTCGCGGCGGTGAAGGGCGCGGCGGGGCAGACAGCAGCGCCGGCCGGCGCGGAGCTTGGTCCGGCCGAAGGTGCGGAGGAAGCCGCCGGGGTTTCGGAAAGCGCGGCTGTCTGCGCTGCGGTATCGGACGCCCTTTTTGAAGCGAGTTCGCCCGATGCCCCGGCCAATGATAAAGAGAAGCCCTGCCGAGCGGCAGACGACGCAGGGGGTGCAGTATCTTTTGAGGGGCCTGTCGGCGAGGGTGGAAACGGGTTGACGCCTAAGCCCCAAGAGCCGGAGGAAAACGGGCCGCAGCACGAGCGGGCGCGCGTCGACGGCGTTTTTGAGCCGGCGGGTTTGTCCGACAGGCTGGCGGCGGGCGCGCGGCGGCTGCGCGGCGTCGCGGGAGAGGTTTCTGGCGCGCTTTGACAAAAGGCACAGGAGTTTGCCACAGCAGCGCGGGAGGGCTTATGTAAAGCGCCAAATTTTACGGTGGCCGTTTTTGGCGGCTTGACATAATATAAAAAAAGGGATATAATTAGGGGCAATATCGTTAAATGCGATGACGGGGAACAGTACGCCTGGCCAATCGCTTAAGAGAGCCGCCGTTAGGGTGCGATGCGCGGTGCGAAGCCATGCCGAATCTCACCTCTGAGCATACCGCTGAAACGCCATTTTTTCGGTCGGATTAGGCTGTGTACGCATCTCCTGCGTTACGGGGAGCGCTGTTGTAAGACAGCGGCAGAGCGGGCGTGTTTTTTATACGCCAATAAGAGTGGTATCGCGGAGTATAGCCTTCGTCTCTTCAAAAGAGACGGAGGTTTTTTGTCATCTGCGTTTAAACGTCGGCGACATCTAAGACAAAGAGCCTGAAAAGCCTTTAACTGAGATTGGCAAGCCTTACGAGGGGGAATGAACCAAATGCGAATGACAGGAGCAGACATCCTGGCGGCGTGTCTTATCGAACAGGGCGTGGACACCGTATTCGGCTTTCCGGGCGGCGCGGTGCTGTATATATACGACGCGCTGTTCAAAAACAAGAATAAGATACGGCATATCCTGACCTGCCATGAGCAGCACGCGGCTCACGCGGCCGACGGCTACGCGCGCGTAAGCGGCAAGCCGGGCGTGGTCATCGCCACCTCCGGGCCGGGAGCCACCAACCTTGTGACAGGCATCGCCAACGCGTATATGGACTCCATTCCCATGGTCGCCATCACCGGCAACGTCCCCGTGGCGCTTTTGGGAAAGGACAGCTTCCAGGAGGTAGATATCGCCGGCATCACCATGCCCATAACAAAGCACAACTTTATCGTCAAGGACGTGAATGTGCTGGCCGATACCGTCCGGCGCGCCTTTAACATCGCGCAAAGCGGGCGGCCGGGGCCGGTGCTTATAGATATTCCGAAGGACGTCACCAACACGCCCTGCGAATATACGCCCGCAAAGATTGAACCTTTGGAGCCCGTCGCCGAAAGCATTACGCAAAAGGATATAGAGGCGGCCCTAAGACTTATAAGAGAAAGCCAAAAGCCGCTTGTTTACGCGGGAGGCGGCGTCATTTCCTCGGGAGCGCACAATGAGCTGAAGGAGTTTGTCGACAAAATCGACGCGCCGTTTACGCAAAGCCTTATGGGCATAGGCTCTATGCCCGCGGCACATCCGGCAAACCTCGGCATGATAGGCATGCACGGCTCAAAATGCTCGTCGCTGGCCGTGTCGCAGTGCGACCTTCTCATAGCCGTCGGCGCGCGCTTTTCCGACCGTGTGCTCTGCGACCCGCGCCGCTTTGCGCCGAAGGCCAAGATACTGCATATAGACATAGACCCGGCGGAGATAAACAAGAACATACGCGCGACGCAGTCGATGGTCGGAGATGTCCGCGAGGTTTTGTCGCGCCTAAACCCGCTTATAGAACGGACCAAGCACCCAGAATGGATGGACCAGATAGCCGATTGGAAGGCGCGCTATCCCATAGCAAAGCCTCACAAGGAGGAGATACTCCCGCAGAAAATCATACAGAAGACGTGGGAGATAACCGGCGGCAGCGCCATCATCACAACGGAGGTAGGGCAGCATCAGATGTGGGCGGCGCAGTTTTTCCCCATTGAAAGGCCGCGCACTTTTATCACCTCGGGCGGGCTCGGCACCATGGGCTTCGGCTTGGGGGCGGCCATAGGCGCGGCTACCGCGAGCCCCGGAACGACCGTGGTGAATATCGCCGGCGACGGCAGTTTCCATATGAACCTTATGGAGATTGTGACGGCCGTCAAGAACAAGCTGCCCGTGAAGGTGCTGGTAATGAACAACAACGTGCTGGGCATGGTGCGGCAGTGGCAGCGCATGTTCTACGGCAAGCGCTATTCGCAGACCACCCTTGAGCGTCCGACGGACTATGTCAAGCTGGCGGAGGCCTTCGGCGCGGAGGGCTACGAGATGCGCGGCGAGGAGGATATGGAGCCGGTGCTCAGAAAGGCGCTGCTCTCTTCCGGCCCCGCCGTGGTCAACTGCCGTATAAGCCGCGATGTAAACGTGCTGCCCATGGTGCCTCAGGGCGGAGCGATAGACAGTCCCATACTGGAACTTGAGGATTAGGAGGGGATACCGATGATCCGGCGATATGTGCTTTCGGTGCTGGTTGCAAACAACCCCGGCGTACTGACACGGGTGGCGGGCCTTTTTGGCAGGCGCGGCTACAACATCCAGAGTTTAACCGTAGGCGTGACCCAGAACCCCGACGTCTCCCGTATCACCATAGAGCTTTACGGCGACGAATACGTCCTGGAGCAGATAAAAAAGCAGCTCGCCAAGCTCATAGAGGTGATGAGCATCACCGAATTAAAGCCCGACAAGGCTGTTTACAGGGAGCTTCTGCTCGTTAAGGTGGCCGCCGACGACATGACCCGCGGCGCGGTGGTGGAGATAGGAAACATATTCAGGGCCAAGGTCATCGACCTGTCGCGCCAGTCCCTTACCATGGAGATTACAGGCGAGCCTACAAAGAACAACGCCTTCCTCGAGCTTTTGGAGCCGTACGGCATCCGCGAGATAGCACGTACGGGCATTACGGGGCTTGAGCGCGGCGCTATGGAGCTTACAAAGCATAAGAAATTCGAAGAGGAAGAGGACGTCTGACAGCAAAATAAGCGCTTGGCGGCGCGCCGCCGAAGAAGTGGAAATTTCTTTATAGGAAAGGATGATTGGTAATGGCAGCTACCATGTATTATGAAAGCGACTGCAATTTCGAGCTTCTCAAGGACAAAACCATCGCGGTGATCGGATACGGGAGCCAGGGCCACGCCCACGCGCTCAACCTCAAGGAATCGGGCGCCAATGTCATCGTGGGACTTTACAAGGGTTCCAAGAGCTGGGAAAAGGCCGAGAAAGCCGGACTTAAGGTGGCGACGGCCGCCGACGCCGCTAAAACGGCCGATATCGTCATGATGCTCGTCAACGACGAAAAGCAGGCCAAACTTTACAAAGAGAGCATCCAGCCTGCCCTTACGGCGGGGAAATCCCTCGTCTTCGCCCACGGCTTCAACATCCATTTCGGCCAGATAGTGCCCCCCGCGGATGTCGACGTCTGGATGGTCGCGCCCAAGGGCCCCGGCCACACCGTCCGCTCCCAGTATCTTGAGGGCAAGGGCGTGCCCTGCCTTATAGCGGTGCACCAGGACGCGACCGGCAAGGCGAGGGAGCTCGCTCTGGCTTACGCGGCCGGTATAGGCGGCGCCCGCGCCGGCATTATCGAGACCACCTTCCGCGAGGAGACGGAAACAGATCTCTTCGGCGAGCAGGCCGTGCTTTGCGGCGGTGTGTCCGAGCTGATGAAGGCCGGGTTCGAAACGCTGGTCGAGGCCGGATATCAGCCGGAGATGGCCTATTTCGAGTGCCTGCACGAGATGAAGCTCATCGTCGACCTTATCAACCAGGGCGGGCTTTCGTACATGAGGTATTCGGTGTCCGATACGGCCGAATACGGCGATTATGTGACGGGTAAGCGCATCATCACCGAGGAGACACGCAGGGAAATGAAAAAGGTTCTCAGGGAGATTCAGGAGGGAGCCTTCGCCCGCAACTGGATACTGGAAAACCAGGCCAACCGCCCGTATTTCAACGCCAAGCGCGCTATGGAGCGCGAGCACCTTGTTGAGACGGTGGGCAAAAAGCTGCGGAGCATGATGAGCTGGCTGAAAAAGTAAGGGTAAAGACCCTTTTAAGACCCGTACCGTTATTCCGGCCAATCGTGTGCCGGAGGCGGCCAACGCTTTGCGAAGGAGCTGATAGACCGTGGAACGCATCAGCGACAGGGTGACAAAGGGCGTCACGCGCGCTCCACACCGCTCGCTTTTTTACGCTATGGGCTATACCGAGGAGGATTTGAGCCGCCCGATTATAGGGGTGGTCAACGCCCAGAACGAAATAGTGCCGGGGCATATCCACCTCGACACAATCACAAAGGCCGTTAAGGAAGCCGTATGGGCAAACGGCGGCACGCCGGTGGAATTTCCGGCAATAGCCGTGTGCGACGGTATCGCAATGAACCATGTGGGCATGCATTATTCGCTGGCCTCGCGCGAGCTTATCGCTGATTCGGTGGAGGCCATGGCCATGGCCCACGCCTTTGACGGGCTGGTGCTCGTCCCAAACTGCGACAAGGTGGTCCCGGGCATGCTGATGGCGGCAGCCCGGCTCAATATCCCGTCGGTCATGGTGAGCGGCGGGCCGATGCTCGCGGGCTCGTCCTCCGGGCGAAAGCTAAGCCTTACCCAGGCGCTTGAGGGAGTGGGAGCGTATTCGGCCGGGAAAATGGACGAGGCGGCTCTTCTCGAAATCGAGCGCAGGGCCTGCCCCGGTTGCGGTTCCTGCTCGGGTATGTTCACCGCCAACAGCATGAACTGCCTGGCTGAAGTCATAGGCATGGCCCTGCCAGGCAACGGCACCGTCCCCGCCGTTTACGGCGAGCGCATACAGCTGGCAAAG
>Ga0208695_1001626_pt1 | contig 18286 bp, 14 predicted proteins | sample AD_UKC111_MetaG_FD_184449 | JGI IMG/M metagenome (GOLD analysis project Ga0208695, IMG submission 184449) | Active sludge microbial communities of municipal wastewater-treating anaerobic digesters from Hong Kong - AD_UKC111_MetaG (SPAdes)... | ecosystem: Engineered > Bioreactor > Anaerobic >...
ACTACACCACCACCAGCGTGGGGATCGCCTCCACCCGCCCGGGCGAAAAGGATGCCGTCAGCCTGATGCGGGATGCCGATACCGCCATGTACCGCGCCAAGGCGGGCGGTGCCAACCGCTGCGAGATCTTCAGCGAGCGTATGCACGCCCGCGCCCGCAAGCTGCTCAAGCTGGAGGCGCAGGTGCGGCGGGCGGTGCTCCAGTCCGAGTTCCAGGTGTACTACCAGCCCATCGTCACCGCCCAGGAGCGCCAGGTGGTTGCCTACGAGAGCCTGATCCGCTGGAAACACCCCCAGCAGGGCTTCCTGCTCCCCGGCGATTTCCTGCCCCTGGCTGCCGAAGCCGGGCTGATGCACGTGATTGACAACTGGATGCTGGAAACCACCGCCGCCCAGGCACAGGACTGGTCCTTTGCGGGCATGCCGGAACGTCCCATCTCGGTCAACATCTCCAGCCAGCGGATGATGGACCCGGCGCTGCCGGACATGGTGCAGGGGCTGCTGACCCAGCATGCCCTGCCCCCCCACACCCTGCACCTGGAAATTACCGAATCATCGGCGATGGAAAACATCAACGCCAGCCTGCAGACCATCACCAACCTGCGCACGCTTGGCGTGCAGTGCTGGCTGGATGACTTTGGGCAGGAATATTCCTCGCTGAGTTATTTGAGCTTCCTGCCGGTAACGGCGTTGAAAATCCCGGCAATCTTCATCCGGGACGTGGACCGCAACCAGGCGATCCTGCGTGCCATCATCCAGATGGCACATGCCCTCAACCTCAAGGTCTGCGCCGAGGGGGTGGAAACCGAGCGGCAGGCGGTTTTCCTGGCGGAAAACGACTGCGATGTGTGGCAGGGCTTTCTCTACTCTCCGCCGCTGCCGGTGAAAAGCCTGGTGGAGCTGGTGCAAAAAGGGGAGTGATCAGCGGTGAAACACCCGCAGCACTGCCATCTTGGTGGGGTGATTGAATGGGGCGGGATCCACAGGCGGTGCAGCCACCCGGGTGTGTGGATAGCCGGTCACGTCCGGCGGCACGGGGAGAATTGACTCCAGTGCCAGCCAGCCGCCCTCGCAAAGTTGTTCCAGCCCGGCGGAAAACTCCGCGCCCGGCACGTAGAGGGCATTATTCACCACCGTCAGCCAGCCGCCGGACCGGACCAGCGGGCGCAGCTTGTTAATCAGCCGGGTGATGGACTGGTTCAGGTCCACCCTGCCCGCCGCAGTGGTGGAAAAGAACGGCGGATCGAGGATGGCGCAGTCGAATTTTTCGCCTGCCTGCTTGAGCCGGGCAGCCACGCGGAAAAAATCGCCCGCCGGGAAGTCTGCTTCCGCCACCGGAAAGCCGTTGAGGGCGCAGGTGGCTTTTGCCAGCGCCAGGAAGCGCGGGTTCAGGTCGGTCTGCACCACCCGCGCCGCGCCACCAGCCAGCGCCGCCGCCCCCAGGCTGCCGGTGTAGGCAAAGGTGTTCAGCACGGTTTTTCCATCCATCTGCTGCCGCAGCCAGGCGCGCAGGGGACGCGTGTCCAGGTAGAAGCCGGCATCCTGGTTCATGCGCAGGTCCACGGCATACCAGACCCCCTCCTCGCAGATACGGTCATCCGGCTGACTGCCCCACACCAGCCGCCCGCGCCGGGCTTCCGCATCCCCGCCACGTTCCTTGAGAATCACCGCCTGCAGCCAGGGGAACTGCTCCAGCAGCCAGCCCTGTGCAGCGGTGATGAGTGGGTGGAGGCTTTCCGGCGGCTCGGCGTGGTTGAAAATCACCAGCGTGCTGCCGTAGAGGTCCACCGCCAGGCGCGGTGCGCCCTCAAGGAAGCCGTTAAATAGACGCAGTGCAGCCCTATGATTGGAATCCGGCAGGGGCAGGCGGGCTTGCACCGCCTGCTGCAGGAGAGCCAGCATATCGGGAGAGGTCATACGACCATTATAACCCGCCTCATTCGCTGGAACGGGGCAGCAGCACCATCCGCAGCAGCAGGAAGACCGCCAGCACCACCAGGATGAGCAGCACCGCCACCGGCTGGGCGGACGCCAGTCCAAAGCCCTGGAAGCGCTCAAAAATCAGCACCGGCACAATCTTGGGATGGTACGCCAGGATGATGACCGCGCCAAACTCCGAGATGCCCCGCGCCCACATCATCAACATGCCGCTGACCACGCCCCGCCAGGCAATCGGCAGCACCACCAGGCGGAAAGACTGCCAGGCGGTGGCTCCGTCCACCAGGGCAGCCTGCTCCAGTTCCACATCCACCAGGGCAAATGCCTCCCGGCTGAGGTTCACCAAGTAGGGCAGGCTGACAAAAGCCATTGCCGCCACCACTCCCGCAACTGAATCCACGAAGGTGATGCCCAGCGGTGCCAGGGTGCGCCCCACCACCCCACGGCTGCCCAGCACCATCAGCAGGGCAATCCCGGCAGCGGTATGGGGAATGACAATGGGCAGGTCAATCAGGCTTTCCACCAGCCGCCTGCCGGGGAAGCGCCGCCGCGCCAGCAGGTATGCCAGCGGAATGCCAGTGACCATCACCAGCACGGTGGCAATTGCCGAGGCGGTGAGCGTGAGGGCAAGCGAATTGCCCACTTCCGGGTCACCCAGGGCTTCCCCCAGTTCGGCGGGGGAGGTGGAAATCAGCGTGGCGGCAAGCGGCAGGAGGACGAACAGCAGCAGCAATCCGCCTGCCACACTGAACAGGACGGTGAGGGTGCGGCGGTTCATGGGGCGGGTTCCACCAGCTTTTGCAAGCCAGGGGGCAGGTTTTCGTATCCCACAGCCAGCACGGGGTCATAGAGAGGGTGGTACATGGCATCCATCAGGGCGCGCCCCTCCTCCCCCAGTAAAAATTCCAGGAAGAGTTGCGCCTCCCTGGGGTGCGGGGCATTGGTTGGGATGGTGATGCCATACCCGATCCGCCCGCCGCCAAACTCCGGTTTTACCGAGGCGAAGCGCTGGAAGTCGAGCTTCACCATCACGCTGCTGTAATCCACGTCCGGCGAGCCGAGATTGAGGCTGTCCGGCAGGGCGACCATTTGCAAATTGTGCTGGCGGGCAACCGATTCGTATTCAAAGGCATAATCAATATCGCCGGATTCCAGCAGTGCCAGCAGGGCAATGCTGCCCCCGCGCATCAGGATGTGGGAACCCGGTTTGGTTTCCAGTACCTCCGGCACATGGATGACCGTCACGCCGCTTTCCCCTGCTTCGGTCTTGATGCCAAAGCGGAACTGCCCGTTGAACATATCCTCAAACAGGGCGGGCTTGTCCAGTTGGGTTTCAGCAAGCTGAAAGATCATCAGCATGCGGTAACCGGCAGCATCAAAGCGGGGGTCCGACAAGCCCACCTTCACATCCGGGCGCAGCAGAATTTCCGCCCAATGATCGGCGTTGATTTCATCAGCGTACCGGCTCTGCGGGGTATAGGCAATCGTCATCCGGTTGGAGGCAAACCGCAGGTGCCAGTTGGCATAGGGGCTGCCGGTTTCGGGGTCCACCGTACCATACATCAGCATTGGGATCAACAGTTCATCGGCGGTGGCAATCACATCAATCTTTTCGTGCAGGTCGGTGGCATGCCGCATCACCTGGATGCTGCCGTGATACTCGGGTAAAACGTCAATGTACGGGTAACGGGTTTCGAAGGCTTTTTCCAGTTCATTGAATGGCTGGATGAGGCTGCCCGCCGCAAAGACGGACAGCGGAATGACGGGCTTGGGAGTGCAGCCTGCCAGGTTGACGAGAAAAGCCAGTGCCAGCAGGGCAGCCAGGCAGGGGCGGATGGATTTCATGGGATTGCCTCCATTGAGATGGAATTGGGAATAATGGCATGGGGATGAAAAGGCACGGCGGACCGTCCATACTGCCTGGGAGCCGCCGTGCCTGTGGATGGGAGACGTTCCGTTGGGGGTCCGGAGCGCCCGAACTGGTTATTTCACTTCCAGTTTCACCACGTCCTTGACCCAGAAATTGCTTTCCATGCCGGGCATGGCGGTGCGCAGCATATCCTCATCAAAGTATATCAGGCAGTCGACACAGGCGCGCACTGCAGCCAGGTCCACCTCGGCGAAGAAATCATCGCTGGCAGTGATGACCAGGGTCTTGGCTTCCGGCTTCACTCCCGCCAGGTCGAGCAGGGCGTTCAGGCGCACGCCTTCCACTTCCATGGCGCCCTTCTTGGGGTGTTCCACCGTCAGCTTGACCACTTCCAGCGCTTCCAGGTCGTCCCAGGTCCATGCCTGTGCGGCATCCACCAGCCCGGTCAGGGTTAGGTCGGCTTCCACGGGGGCGGGGAGGTGCACCACAATTTTCTCAATTGCACCCACCATTTCCTTCTTGGTCAGGTCGGCGCCCACCAGCTTCAGGGGGAAGTTGTCGTCCACCAGCGGGTTTTCATTGACGGCATACGCCACCAGCAGGTTCATGTTGTTCTTAATGCGGGTGCTGTCGAGAGTAACGGTGTAACCATCGGAGGCGATGATGTCCACGGTGTAACCGGCATCCGCCAGGTCCTTGTTGAAAGCGCCGTCATCGTGCTTGTTCTCGTCATCCACCCTGCCCACCAGGATGTAGAGCGGGGTGCCTGCCCAGGTCTGGGCGCTGTCATCCGTCCAGGTGGCGGGGTGGCAGCTGCCGGTGGAGCAGGATTCATAGGAGCCGCGGTCGATGGTATCGGTGATGGCACCTTCCAGCGTCAGCACCCAGTCTTCCACCAGCGGCTTGATGGACATGGTTTCTACAAACTTGACCGACCAGTGACCATCCACCACCTGGTTGTTCTCCTTGCTGATGACCATCAGGCGGAGAATGCCATCGCGTTCGGCATCCAGCGGCTGACCATCCACCTCGTACGCCAGGATTGCTTGGAGGGCTCCGACATCGGCAATTTCATCACCGGTGGCAGGATCGTAGGTGATGAAGTCACCATTTGCCACCTGGTCGTAGGAGAAGGTCATGGAATAGCCATCAGAGGCGATCAACTGGATGCCCATCTCGGAGGAATCCGCACCCACCAGCCTGGCAAGCTCGGTAAGCAGCACGCCCTTGTAGAGGCGGGGGGTGGTGATCTTGCCGGTGCTGGAGATAAAGCCAGCCTGTCCTTCGGCGGAAGGCAGGGCTTTCAGCTCTGCCAGCGTGAAGGTTTTGGTCTCGGTCAAGCCCTCCAGTGTGAGGACGGGTTCACCGGGTTCTTCGGTGGGGACTTCGGTTGGAGCTTCAGTAGCTACCAGCGGCTCGGTGGGAGCGGCAGTGGGGGCAGGCGTGGTCTGGCAGGAAGTCAGCAGCAGCACACCAACCAGGATCAGTAGGGCGATTGCATGTTTTTTCATCTTGTTTCTCCTTGGGAACTGTATTAATTGTAACAACGCAAGTATACAACAATCCTGCCCGGCTGCACAGGCTGGCGGTTAAACAAACCCTCCCCGGGGAGCGTTCCACGGGGAGGTTAGATTGGCGGCTTGACGTTGGGACCCGTCTGCCTAGGAAACCTGCCGGGTGGTGACGTTAAACACGGGCGGATTTTCGAGAGTCTTCTTCACCTTGCACTGGTTGGCGGATTTCACCAGCGCATCGTAATACTTTTCGGGGAAGTCCGGCGGCACCTGGATTTCCAGGTCAATCGAATCCACCATCTGGGTCAGGGGGTTGGAAACCACCCGCTGGACAATCTGGATGCCATCCGTGGGCAGCCCGCGCTGGCGGCAAAAGCCAAGCACATAAATCCCGGCGCAGGTGCCGATGGACGCCAGGAACACGGCAAACGGCGTGGGCGCGCTTGCCGCTGGCGGCTGGTCGGTGGGGACGGTGAAGGGTCCAAAGTGGGCGTCCACCCGCGCACCGCCCGGAAAGTCAATGATCATTTCCATGTCATTTGCTCCTTATTACATGAACGAATCAGATGGACCTGCGGGGCTGTTCCTGTTTTTCCTGTGGAGACTGATACCAGAAGAACCGCCAGTAGAAATAAACCGACAGGATATACAGGATGATTGTACCCACAAATGCCGGTCCAAAGCCATATTTCACCTGGATCCATCCGCTGATGGTGGGGCTGAATGCCCAGCCGACCGAGTTTGCCATGCTCACCAGGCTGGCAATGGTTGCCCGGGCGGAGGGTTCCACCTTTTCCATCACAAAGGTCTGGTACACCGGTCCGCTCATGTTCATCAACGCCAGGCGGACGTAGTAGGATGCCGCGCTCAGCCCGTACCAGGGTGAAAAGCCCAGCAGGAAGAGGAAGGGGATGGACATGCCCTGGGTGACCACCACCAGCTGGATCTTGCCCATCCGCTCCGCCAGGGGCGGGGCGATCAGCAAGCCCACCCCCATTGCCAGCGAACCCCAGGCAAACATGGTGCCCACCGCTGAATCGGTCAGACGGTAGGTTTCCCGGAAGAAGACGTTCATGAAGGGCATGATCAACCCGGCGCCAAACGAAGTGAGCAGCATGGGCAGGATCAACCGGCTGAACAGCCCTGCCTGGCTCTTGAGGTAGGAAAGCGGCATAAAGCTGGTATGCTGGCTGGCAGACAGGTTGGGTTTGCGGATGAAAAACAGCGGCACCGCCGCAATTGCCATCACGCCCACCACCACCACCAGCGCAAGCGCATACGCCTGGGCGGAGATCGCCTCGTAGCCGCGCCAGCTGCCCATCCAGGTGGGCATGTAGCCGCCCACCCAGTTGCCCACAAACCCGGCAGCCATGCTGATGCCGGAACTGAATGAGAAAAGGTAGGTGCGCTCCTTGTCGGACGAGTTTTCCATCAGGAAGGGTCCAAAGGTCACCCCCGAGAGGCTCTGCGCCAGCCCCATCAGGATGTTCATGCCCAGCAGGATGCCCTGCGAGGGGAGCAAAATCATCGTCAGGGTTGACACGCTCACCAGCAGCGAACTGATCAGCAGGGAACGCTTGCGTCCCAGCCAGTCCACCACGTAGCCCATGGGCAGGGCGGCAATCAGCGCCGTCAGGCTGCTGACGCCAACCATGTTGCCGAGGAAATCCTTGTCGTACCCCAGGCTGAGGACAAAGAAGTTGAACAGCAGCCGGAACACGCCGGAGGCGGCGCCGCTCAGCACCACGTTGAGGAGGTAGAGGCGGGCATTTGGCTGGAAGGCGGCAATGTTTTCGCCGTAGATTTTGATAAACCGAATCACACGTTTCATAAAGCCAGTCCGATGAAGTTGAATTGTCCGGCAGGCGGATGGATTGTTTTATTCCCCTGCTGTGCCGGATGCCGAGAGGAACTGCGCCAGCCGCTGAAAAATGATCTCTGCTGCGCCGCGGTTTGCCGTGTAGCGCCGGTCGCCGTCCGCCTGGAGGGTGATTTCCACCAGCCCCGCCAACCGGAGCTCGCGCAGGTGGTGGATGACGGTGGGGGCGCGCAGCCGCAGTCGGCTGGCAAGCTGCGCCGGGGTCAGCGGCTCATCCGCCAGGTAGCGCAGGATGCGCAGCCGGGTGGGGTCCGCCAGGGCTTTCAACCCGTTCACCAGCCCCTCGGGGACCTGCTCGCCGGGCACCAGCGCCACATCCGCCGGGCGGGCGCCGTAGATCATCAGCGTGATACGCGGGGCAACCTCGCGGTAGAACACCAGCGGGGAGCTCCAGAAGGAGGGCACCAGGATGATTTCCTGCATTTCGGGCAGGGCGGAAAACCGCACCCCCTGCGAAAGCCCGGTGACCAGCCGGTCGGGGGACAGGGTTTGGGCGCTCTGCTGCGCCGCCTGCTGAGCGGCATACAGGTGCGGCAGGATGCGGCGCTCCTCCTCGGCAAAAAAGACCTGGTAATAGAGTTCCAGCGCTTCCAGCAGCCATTCACCGGTTTCCTCCAGGCGGGTGAAGGCATCACACAGCCTGGCGGCAGCCCCGGCTTTGGGCGGGTTGCTGCGGTGCTGGAACATTGCCGCAATGGCATCCACGTCCGCCGGGGTATGGGTGCGGTCGGCGGCAATCCGTTCGAGAATGGTTTTCATCTCCGGGCGGGCGTCCTGCAGCGAAAGCAGGGCAGGCAGCCGCCCGGCGGCAGGCAGCGCGGCAAGCGTATCCAGCGCGGTGCGGGCGGTCTTGGGTTCGGGCAGGGCGTGCAGCCAGTTCAGCGGCACGCCGTGGAAGTCCACTGCATCCTCCAGCCAGTCGCGCAGCGGGGCAGGCAGACGGGAGCGCACCCCCGCCGCCCACAAAGGGCGCAAGCCAAACATCGCCGGTTTGTGCAGGACATACAGGCTGATGAACAGGTCGTACGCGGGACCGATGTCCCAGCGCAGGGAGGGGGTGGCAGGTGTATTAGACATATATCTAATACAGCATGATACCCCACCCGCCCCAAAACGTCAAGATGGGGCGATCAGAATCCCGCCCGCCGCAAGTTGCTTTCCACGCCCTCGTCAAACTGCAGGTGGGTTTCGGTTGCCTGGTGCAGGTCGGAATAATGCCCCCGGTAGGCAGGCGGCAGCAGCGCCGCCAACTGGTACATCACCTCGGCGATCATTGTATCCAGCGCCTCGCGGCTGGGCTGCCCCGGGTTGACCAGCCGGAAGGGGTTCCCCACCCGGATGTGCACCTCGGTGCGCAGCAGGCGGGAGATGTTGTCGCGGAAGCGTTCGCTGCCGAAATACCCCACCGGCAGGATCGGTGCACCGCTTTTGAGCGCCAGCAAAATTACCCCGGGGTGAGCTTTCAGGAGCTTGCCGATATTGCTGCGGGTGCCCTCGGGCGCTACCACCAGGATCTTGCCCCGCGCCAGCTCTTCCCTTGCCTTCTGGAATGCCGCCAGGTCCGCCTCGCCCCGGCGGATGGGGATGCCGCCCCAGGTGTCGAACAGGAAGCCGATCAGGGGATTGTCGAAGGTCTCCTTTTTGACCAGCGCCACCACCGGGCGGGGGTACATGTTGGTGAACCCCACCGGCGCATCCAGGAAGTTGATGTGATTGACCACGATAATCAGCGGACCCTGGTGGGGGATGCGCTCCATCTCCGCCGCGTCCACCTTGCAGAGAACGCCCAGCAGACTCCGGATGGTGAACTGCACCGCCTGCGCCCGGAAGGTCATCTTACATCACCAGCAATTCAAGCTGGGAGGGCAGCAGCTCGATGGACAGGGTTTTGCCCTCCGTGCAGATCGTTTCCCCATCGGCATGCACAGGCAGCGACCCGGCAAGCGCGGTAACGTTCAGGGTTCGGGTGCGGACAAAGCGCACCGCCTTATCCTGCCCCTGGGTGCCTTTCATGAATTTGGCGATCAAGCCAAAGGTTTTGGGGATGGATACTTCGTGGACGATGCACAGGTCCAGCACGCCATCATCGGGCTTGGAGTCGGGCGCCATGAAGAACCCGCCGCCCAGCCGGATGCCGTTCATCACCGAGATCATCAGGCAGGGCTGGGTGATGGTTTCACTGTCCAGTTGAATTTCCGCTGTGGGGGCATGGAAGTAGAGGAAGATGGTCTTGAGCGCAGCTACAATATAGGAGGGGAAGCCGCTCAGCCGCTTGAGCTTGAGTGCCTCGAACCCCACCACGGCATCAAAGCCGATGCCCACGCCGTTGCCGAAATAGCGCCCCTGCGGGTACAGCCCGCCGGTGACGCGCCCAATGTCAATCCGCTTGCGCTTGTTCTGCACCAGGGCATGCACCCCGTCCTGCCAGGTGACGGCGGCGCCCATGCTGAAGGCAAAGTCGTTGCCGCGCCCCACCGGCAGGGCAGCCAGGGCAGCTTCGCCCCTGCCGTGCAGGCGGGCGTTCATCAAGCCGTTGATCACTTCGTTAAGCGTGCCATCACCCCCGGCGTATGCCACCACGTCGAAGCCGCGCCCCGGCGCTTCCTCCGCCAGTTCGGCGGCATGCCACGGGCGTTCAGTGCGGATGATTTCGCAGTCCAGACCGGCATCTTGCACAGCCTGGGTGATGAGCGGCAGGGTGGTTTCGCCGGACCCCCGTCCGGCAACAGGGTTCACAATGATCAGGCAGCGGGTCATGTGGGGGTCTCTTTTCTGATGAAAGGGATGATTGCAAAAATAAACAGGGATTTGATTCTTGTTGATTGTATCGTGAGAAGGGGATTTGTCAAGTTGGAGAAAAGGTCACACTTTGGGGGCATGACCCTGCCCGTCCGGCTCACCGGTCTGCCGGAGCGCGGCTCGCAGCTTCCGCCGCAGGGTATCAATCGGCTGGCGAATGCCGGTCTGCGGGTCGGTGTAATGCCACAGGTTCCAGCCGTTCACCGGACCGGGCTGGATGCGCCGGGCAATCTCGTGAATTGAGCCGCGCTCCCCCTCGTAAAGCAGGCAGCCGTCCGCCAGCACAGTGGCGGTGCGCTGCCCGTCCAATCCAAACGTCAGCACATCACCCGGCTGCAGCAAGCCATTTTCCAACAGCAAGCCAAACGGCAGGCGCGGCTCCCGGCGGGGGTTGGGGACATGCAGCACGTCTGCAGGCGGACTTTGCGGCAGGGCGGCAATCCGTTCCTCCGCCAGGCGGATGTAGCCCGGGTCCTGCTCAATCCCAATCCAGTGCCGCCCAAGCTGGCGGGCTGCCGCGCCGGTGGTGCCGGTGCCAAAGAAGGGATCCAGCACCACGTCGCCGGGGTTGGTGGATGCCAGCAGGATGCGGTAAAGCAGCGCCAGCGGCTTTTGGGTGGCGTGGGCTTTACCGCCGTTGACCTTCAGCCGCTCCCGCCCGGTGCAGATGGGAATCTCCCAGTCGCTGCGCATCTGCAAGCCATCGTTGAGCGACTTGAGCGCCTGGTGGTTGAAGGTGTAGGTGCTGCCGCGCTCCTTCTGTGCCCACAGGAGCGTCTCGTGGGCGTTGGTGAAACGCACGCCGCGGAAGTTGGGCATGGGGTTGCGCTTGATCCATGCCACATCGTTGAGAATCCAGTAGCCCAGGTCTTGCAGGATGGAACCCACCCGGTAGATGTTGTGGTACGAGCCAATCACCCACAGCGTGCCGGTGGGCTTGAGCACCCGGCGGCACTCGCCCAGCCAGGCTGCGGTGAAGCGGTCGTAGGCGGCGTAGTCGGGGAACTGGTCCCAGGCATCATTCACGCCGTTGACGCGGGTCTGGTTGGGGCGGTAGAGGTCCTGGCGCAGCTGCAGGTTGTAGGGCGGGTCGGCAAACACCAGGTCCACCGAAGCGGCGGGCAGGGTGGGCAGAACCGCCAGGCAGTCTCCGGCGAGGATCTGGTCGAGCGGCAGGGAATCCATGCAATGATTATACAATGGACTGCCGGTCTGCCGCCGGGATTGCCCCCACCGAGACAAACCACTCGTACGCGGCGCGGATTGCCTCCTCCGCCGGGCGCGGTGCCGGCAGGTGCAGGTCGCGCTGCGCCTTGGCAGTATCGTAATAATAGAAGTCCCCCGCCTGGCGGAACATTGCCGCCGAAACCGGCAGGTCGAGGTAGGCTTCCAGCCAGCCCAGCGGAACCGCCAGGCTGCGCATCAGCCCGGCGGGCAGCACCACCCGCGGCGGAGTCACACCCGCCACCGCGGCAATCTTCTCCACCAGGTCCACAATCGACAGGTTTTCGCCGCCCAAGATGTAGCGCTCGCCGGTGCGCCCGTGTTCCAGCGCCGCCAGGTGACCCGCCACCACGTCCTGCAGGTGGACGACATTCAGTCCCCCCTCCGCCAGCACGGGCAGCCTGCCCATCGCCACCCGCACCACCAGCGAGTTCGATTGGCGGTAGACATCGCCCGCGCCCAGCACGTGCGCCGGGTTGACGATCACCGCGTCCAGCCCCTCCGCCACCGCCCGCTGCACCTCGATCTCCGCCAGGTACTTGGTGTAGCCGTATGCCCACCACTCCGGGCGGTAATTCCAGGTGTGGGTCTCATCCATCGGGGCGTTCATCACCCCGCGGCGGGTGCGTTCGGGCACGCCCAGCGCGGCAACACTGCTGGTATGCACCAGCCGCCGCACGCCCGCCTTCCGGCAGGCTTGCAGCAGCGCCCGCGTCCCCTCCACGGTGATGGCATACATGCGGTCCACGTCCTGGTTGCGGGCGCCCATCTGCGCGGCGGCATGGAAGACCACCTCCATCCCCGCCGCGGCTTCCGCCAGCGTTTCGGGATGCCCCAGGTCGCCCAGGGCATGCTCCACCGGCAGCGATTGCAGCATCCGCGGGTTGCTGGTGGGGCGGTGGAAGGCGCGCACACTGTGCCCCGCTTCCACCAGCGCCCGGCAGAGCGCCGCCCCGATGAAACCCGATGACCCGGTGACGAGGACGCGCATCAGGCTTGCCGGGTCAGTCCAGCCACTCGATGATGGTCGCTTCGCCCTGCCCCACGCCCACGCAGAGCGTTGCCAGCCCGTAGAAGGGGCGCCCTGCCTGCGGCGCCCGGCGTTTCATCTCGTGCAGCAGGGTGGTGAGGATGCGCGCCCCCGAGCAGCCCAGCGGATGCCCCAGCGCAATCGCCCCGCCGTTGACGTTGGTGATTTCGGGGGCAAGCCCCAGCTCGCCCATCACCGCCAGCGACTGGACGGCAAAAGCTTCGTTCAATTCCACCAGCCCCAGGTCCGCCACCTGCAAGCCCGCCCGTTCCAGCGCCTTGCGCGTGGCAGGGACGGGTCCCATGCCCATGATGCGGGGCGGCACCCCCGCCGAAGCAGCGGATACCACCCTTGCCAGCGGCTTCAGCCCCAGCGCGGCAGCGCGCTCCGCCGACATCACCAGCACCGCCGCAGCGCCATCGTTCAGCCCGGAGGAGTTCCCGGCGGTCACGCTGCCATCCTTGCGGAAGGCGGGGCGCAGGCGCGCCAGCGATTCCAGGCTGGTATCGCGGCGGGGGCGCTCGTCGGTTGTCACCAGCACCGGCTCGCCCTTCTTCTGCGGGATGGGCACGGGGATGATCTCCTCCGCAAAGATGCCCGCATCGATGGCGGCAATTGCCCGGCGGTGGGATTCGACGGCAAAGGCGTCCTGCTGGGCGCGGCTGATGCCGGTCATATCGGCGATGTTCTCGGCGGTTTCGCCCATCGCCTCGGTGCCGTACAGTTCCTCCATGCGCGGGTTGGGATAGCGCCAGCCCAGCGCGGTATCGTAAGCGGTGAGGTTGCCAAAGGGGAAGGCTTGCGCCGCCTTGGGCAGCGAATAGGGGGCGCGTGACATGCTCTCCACGCCCCCGGCAATGAAGATGTCCCCCTCCCCGGCGCGGATGGCGCGGGCGGCGGTGTTGACGGCAGCCAGCCCCGAGGCGCACAGCCGGTTGAGGGTGACGGCGGGCACTTCCACCGGCAGACCCGCCAGCAGGACCGCCATGCGGGCGATGTTGCGGTTGTCCTCACCCGCCTGGTTGGCACAGCCCAGGTAGACTTCGTCCACCAGCGCCGGGTTGAGGGCATTGCGTTCCACAATGGTGCGGATTGCCAGCGCGGCAAGATCGTCGGGGCGGACGGCGGCAAGCGCCCCGCCCAGCGCGCCAATCGGCGTGCGGATGGCATCCACAAGCACAGCATCCTTCATCAGGTTCCTCCAAACAGGGATTCTCCCCTCCATTCTACCACTGATGGTGCCGGGACGGTTCCGGCAGGCTGTGCTACAATTGACGAAGGCGGACACAGACAGGTGAGCCTTTCAATACCCTTTCTCCGGAGAAATCAGCATGCCAGATAGAAACCCTTTTGAATCCGACCAGGGAATATTTAGCGTAAAGACCACTTTCTTCAATAAATCTCTTCCTTTCCTGGTTTGTACACGGGTAATTGTATTCTGGAACTAAATTTCCATCGCGAAACAACGCACACATATATTCTGACCGGCTTTCCACTGATGCTATACTTATAACAATTCTTTTAAATACAGGTTGGTTTTATGCCCTCACTCAACTGGATCGGCAAACATGCCGTTGTGAACCATCATAAAGAAATCCCTTTTCGGCTGCTCAAGTGCCGGGATGATCTGTCTGCCGGTGACCCGGATTCAGGGAATCTCCTGGTGCAGGGCGATAACCTGGAAGCCCTCAAGGCGCTCCTCCCCTATTATGCCGGTCAGGTGAAGTGCATATTCATCGATCCGCCTTACAACACGGGTAACGAGGGCTGGGTTTATAACGATGCCGTGAACTCCCCGGAGATGCGCGACTGGCTGGGTCGCGTTGTTGGTGGTGAGAGCGAAGACCTTTCCCGGCATGATAAATGGTTGTGTATGATGTATCCACGGCTGGCGCTGCTGCGCGAATTGCTGTCAGAGGATGGAAGCCTATGGATGAGCATAGACGACAACGAAGTGCATTTTGCGCGGGCGGTTATGGAGGAAGTTTTCGGAGCGCAAAATTTCGTTTCTCAAATTGCCTGGCAGAAAGTTTATAGTGTACGAATGGATGCCAAGGGGTTTAGCAAGGATTATGATACCCTGTTGGTCTTCCAAAAGTCGGACAAATTTCACCCACGCAAGATTATGTTTGAGCAAAACAAAGCTCAGTTCTCTTTGTTTGATGAAGCAGCTCAACGGTATTATCGCCGCAGGTCCTGGCGCAAAGAAGGAAGCGGCTCGCGACGTGAAGATCGCCCAAATCTCTTTTATGAGATTCCTACGCCAGACGGAAGTGAAGTTTTACCAATTCGCCCCGATGGATCCGAGGGCCGGTGGCGGGGAGATATGAACCACTTCAACGAGTTGGACGATGCCGGTCAGATCGAGTGGGTACAAGCCGGTGATACCTGGCAGATTTATGTAAAGCAGTATTACATTGAAGGCGCAACACAACCCCCTAGCACAGTCTGGCTCCATGAAGATTCAGGGAATAATCACGAGGCCATTGAAGAACTCAAAAGAATATTTGGCCAGGCTCCATTTCAGACTCCCAAACCGGTACGCCTGATACAAAAAATCATCCAGATTGCAAGCAGTCCTGGCGACCTGGTGCTCGATTCGTTTGCTGGCAGCGGCACAACCGGACATGCTGTTCTTAAACAGAACGCAGAAGATGGCGGGAACCGGCGATTCATTCTGGTTGAAATGGACACCAACATTGCCCCGAACATCACCGCGGAGCGATTAAGGCGCGTAATCCGAGGCTATACGCACCGCGACCAACGCGGCAACGAACGAAGTGAACCAGCCCTCGGTGGTGGTTTTCGCTTCTGTGATTTGGGCGCCACCCTGTTTGATCCTGCCGGTCCAATTCGCAAAGAAGTCTCTTACGAAGAACTGGCGCAACATATCTACTTTATCGAAACCGGTTCTCCCCTACCCCGCACCGGGACAAAGCAATATCCGCTGCTGGGCATCAACAACAACCAGGCGGTCTATCTGCTCTACAACGGTGTTCTTAAAGATAAATCTCCCCAGGGTGGCAATGTCCTGACCTATGCGGTACTGGATACCCTCCCGCCGCACAATGGCACCATGATCATCTACGGCACCGGCAGCCGCATCAGCGATGTTCGCCTGGATGAAATGGGCATCATCTTCAAGCAAATCCCTTACGAAATAAAGGCGAACTGATCCATGCAGCTAAAAAATTACCAGCAGCGTTCGCTCGATATCCTTGGCGAGTATTTTCAACTGTGCCACCAATTGAATAATGCCGGCATGACCAATCCCGTCGGCATGGCATTTACCGAGATCACCCATCGCTTGTTTGGCCAGGGCCTGCCGTATGTACCTGTTGGCGCGCTGCCAGGGCTGCCCTATATCTGCCTGCGCGTGCCGACCGGCGGCGGCAAAACCCTGATGGCCTGTCACGCCGTAGCCGTGACGACCCGCGATCTGTTGCGAACCGATCACTCGCTGGTGTTGTGGCTGGTGCCATCCAATGCCATCCGGGAGCAAACCCTGCGGGCGCTCAAAAACCGCAATCACCCCTACCGGCAGGCTCTCGAGTCGCGCCTGGGGAGCATTACCGTTCTGGACACAACAGAAGCCCTATATTTGCAGCCCAGTACCCTGCAGGCAGACACCGTTATCATCGTCTCGACCATGCAAGCCTTTCGGGTGGAAGATACCGAGGGGCGGAAAGTCTACGAAGCATCGGGCGTGCTGATGAGTCACTTCGATGGCCTTTCACCATCCTTCGATGTAGAACGCTACGCGAATGGAATGCCGATCCCATCGATGGCAAACGTCTTGCGGCTGCACCGCCCGGTTGTCATTGTAGACGAAGCCCACAATGCCCGAACCGGCCTTTCATTCGACACCCTGGCGCGGTTTAATCCATCCTGTATCCTGGAATTTACCGCCACTCCTGATCGTGAACAGAATCCCAGCAATGTGCTCTACTCGATATCGGCAGCCGAACTCAAAGCTGAGGCGATGATCAAGATGCCGATTCGCCTGGAGACCAGGGCGCAATGGAAAGAATTACTGGGGGATGCCGTGGCTGCTCTACGTAGCCTTCAGGTGGCAGCCGACCACGAGCGCGCCGCGACCGGCGAATATATCCGACCAATCATGCTCCTGCAGGCACAGCCCCGCTCTCGCACCCGTCAAACCCTGACTGTAGATGTTGTTGAAACCTGCCTGAAGGAAGACTTTTCCATTCCTGAGGAGCAGATTGCCCGAGCCACCGGCGAAGATAACCAGATCGAAGGGATTAACCTTGCTGATCCCAATTGCAGAATTCGCTTTATCATTACTGTGCAAGCCCTGCGCGAGGGCTGGGATTGTCCCTTTGCTTACGTGCTTTGCTCGGTAGCCGAGCAATCCGGCTCAACCGCCGTTGAGCAGATATTAGGTCGGGTACTTCGCATGCCCAGGGCGGAGCGCAAACAGCATCCTGAATTAAACCTTGCTTATGCTTTCGTCTCATCGCCAAACTTTGCGACTGCTGCCAGTCAACTCGCTGATGCGCTTGTCGAAAACGGCTTTGAGCGCCAGGAAGTGCGCGACCTGATTGTCCAGCCACGCCAGGCTGGTTTTGGGCCGTTATTTGACGCTCCAGCGACTGTCGGGGAGAGCTTCGCTGTAGTCATCCCCGAGCCACCCACATTGGAGTCGCTCCCTGCAGATGTGCGCGAGCAAGTACATTATGACCCGGTCAGTCAAACGCTCTCTGTCAGTAAATCTGTATTGCCCCAAGCAATTGAAGCAATTCGCTCAGCGATTCCCCACGCTGCGCATGAAACTTTTGACGCCGCAGTTCAATACATACAGTCATTAACCACAGCCAGGTCAGGTACAGCCTACGAGCGGGGCGAAAGATTTGCAATTCCCACGCTGACCATCCAGCACGGTGCGAGATTGGATATCTTTGAAGAAAGCCATTTCCTTGAACAATCCTGGGAGATCGCCGATAAAGATGCAAGTATCGATGAGAGTCTGTTTGCGACTCAGCCTCCTCCTGCCCAACAAGCAGAAATTGATATCAGCGCTGACGGTCAGGTGCAAACGCACTTTTTAGCAAATCTCAACGAGCAAATGAGTCTTTTGACCACAGACACAGGCTGGAGTACCGCACAACTCATTTACTGGCTGGACCGCAATATTTTGCATCGTGATATCACTGCTGAGCAAAGCGGAATTTTCCTGTTGCGGGTCGTGCAGTACCTGGTCGAGCAGCGTGGCATTCCCCTGGATACGCTGGTTCGCGAAAAGTACCGCCTGCGGGATGCTATTGTCGTCAAAATGAACATTCACCGGCAGGCCGCACGGGAGAATGCTTTTCAACAGTTTCTGCTCGACTCCAGCCCACTCGTGGTGACGCCAGAAAAGGTGTTTGAATATGGAGAGTATCCTTACCCCATCAATTCACTGCATCGTAGCCAGCATGAATTTCGTCATCATTACTACCCGACCATTGGCGATCTGAAACCCGGTACAGAAGAATACCAATGTGCTCAATTGATTGACTCGCTTGACGAAGTAGATTATTGGGTGCGCAACCTGGAAGGTCAACCGAAACTATCCTTCTGGTTGCAAACGTCAAAATGGCGATTCTACCCGGATTTTGTCTGCAAGCTAAAGGATGGGCGTTTTTTGGTCGTGGAATATAAAGGCGGGCATCTTTACACAGACGCCGAGGAAAAGCGTATTGTAGGTGAATTGTGGGAAAGGCGCAGTGGGGGACGCTGTTTGTTTGTCATGCCAACCAACAGAGGGTTTCAAATCATCCGGGCAAAAATTGCACAATAGTCCGGTTCCTGATCCGGTTCTTTTCATTGAAAACCTCTACCCCTCAACCAATCGGCGGTAGAGGTCGGGGCGGCGGTCGTTCAGCACGTGGTTCAACGGCGTGATCTGCTTGTCATCCGCCTGCGCCAGGTCCACCACCGCCGTCAGCACGCCGGTGAAATCCCCCGCCGCCTGTGCCAGCAGTGCGCCCTTCGGTGAAGTCACCTGGCTGCGCCCGGAGAAGGGCGTGCCGC
>Ga0208695_1001627_pt1 | contig 18278 bp, 14 predicted proteins | sample AD_UKC111_MetaG_FD_184449 | JGI IMG/M metagenome (GOLD analysis project Ga0208695, IMG submission 184449) | Active sludge microbial communities of municipal wastewater-treating anaerobic digesters from Hong Kong - AD_UKC111_MetaG (SPAdes)... | ecosystem: Engineered > Bioreactor > Anaerobic >...
TCCTCCTTTGTTATTAATGTGGTTGGCAAACCTACATTATTCTAACATTGGAGGTTTTATTTTTCTACTTGAAGCTGAAGCTTTTTGCTTCCCCCAGCATAGCTGGGGGTTTATTGTATGTATACAATAAAAGGATTTGAATCGTAGATTCAAATCCTTTAATGTTTTCTAGGATATTTTTGCCCCGCTGGGAATATCCTCCAGGGTCGATACCACCGAAAGCATTTTTCCCTTTTCAGCCGACAATATCATGCCGTTTGATTCGACCCCTCTTAGGGTTACGGGCTCTAAGTTATAAATCATTACAACCTTTTTCCCTATCAGGTCTTCGGGCTTATACCATTTTGCAATGCCTGAAACCACCTGGCGGATTTCATCCCCTATCTTTAGTTGAAATACCAGGAGTTTATCCGCATTGGGGTGCTTTTCAACCTTTAAGACTTCTGCAACCCTCAAATCCAATTTTTCAAAATCTTCTATGGTTGCATATTTTACGTCTTTTACTTCTTCAACTTTTGCCTCTTCTTTATGATACTTTGCCTCGTTATATTTGTTGATATCTTCAATTTTCTTTGCAGGGTCCAGGCGGGCGAACAAGATTTCAGGTGTTCCAACTTTTTGTCCCGGAACCATGCCCTTAAACTCAAGGATGGAGTCCCAGTCCTTTTTGTCCGTGTTGAGCTGCTTCAATATTTTCTCGGATGTTTCAGGAAGATATGGCCCTAAAAGCACTGCCGCTATCCTGATGGATTCCAAAAGGTTATAAAGGACCGTTCCCAGTCTTTCTTTTTTGCTTTCATCCCTTCCCAAAATCCAGGGCTGGGTTTCATCAATATACTTGTTGGACCTTCGGAGCAGGGTAAATATTTCATCTATGGAATCCGAAACCTTAAGTTCATCCATTTTCTTTTCCACCTTAAGCGGTGTCTCAAGAGCAAGCTTTATAAGCTCATGGTCGATGGGCTCAAGTTCCCCCGGAGCCGGAACTTCTCCATCGAAATATTTATTGGTCATGGTTATGGTCCTGTTTACCAAATTGCCTAAGATGTTAGCCAGGTCGGTATTGATTCTTTCTATAATCAATTCATAAGTCAGGGTTCCGTCACTGGCAAAAGGCATTTCGTGAAGGACAAAATACCTGATGGCGTCCACTCCGAACAAGTCAACCAAATCATCAGCATAGATTACGTTTCCTTTTGACTTGCTCATCTTCCCTTCGCCAACCAAAAGCCAGGGATGACCGAAAACCTGCTTTGGAAGCTCAACACCCAAGGCCATGAGGAGTATGGGCCAGTAAATGGTGTGGAATCTTAAAATATCCTTGCCTATTAAATGTACGTCAGCCGGCCAGTATTTCTTGAAAAGTTCTCCATGGTTGCCGTCAGGATCATAGCCCAAAAATGTAATGTAGTTGCTCAGGGCGTCTATCCACACATAAACCACATGGCCTTCATCAAAGGTAACCGGAATACCCCAGTCGAAGGATGTTCTTGAAACGCACAAATCCTGCAAGCCCGGCTTGATAAAATTATTCACCATTTCATTTTTTCTTGATTCGGGCTGGATAAACTTGGGATTTTCTTCTATGTGTTTCATCAGCCTGTCGGCATACTTGCTCATTTTAAAGAAGTAGGCTTCCTCTCTTGCCATATGGACTTCTCTTCCGCAATCCGGGCATTTGCCGTCAACTAACTGAGAGTCCGTAAAAAAGGCTTCATCGGGAGTACAGTACCAGCCTTCGTAGTAGCCCTTGTAGATATCTCCCTGGTCGTAAAGCTTCTTGAATATTTTTTGCACGATTTTAACATGCTCAGGGTCTGTTGTCCTCACGAACTTATCATAGGTGGTGTTCATCAAGTCCCATATACGCTTGATTTCTCCTGCTACTTCATCGACAAATTCCTGGGGTGTTTTACCTGCTTCCTCGGCTTTTTGCTGAATTTTTTGGCCGTGCTCATCTGTTCCCGTCTGAAAATACACATCATATCCGTTTAATTTCTTGAATCTTACAATACTGTCGGCAAGGACAATTTCATACGTGTTTCCTATATGAGGCTTGCCTGAGGTATATGCAATTGCGGTTGTTAAATAATATTTGCCTTTGCTCATTTTTCCTCTCCTATAAATTTTTAAAATTCATCGTTTATTATATCATCAAAAGAATTTCACCCAAAAATTGTGAATTCTATAAAAAAAGCCTCTCAGCATAAGCTAAGAGGCGAATAAACGCGTTACCACTCTTTTTTACACATGCTTCACAACATGTGCCTCACCAGGTTCAAATAAAACCCTGTATTATAACGTATACCCTACGTCATACCCTACTGAAGGTTCAGGCATGAAGCTCCAAGGCCATGTTCATTTTAAAATCAATCACCGGTTTCCACCATGCTCCGGTTCTCTATGTCATGATCCTAAAACTACTCTTCTTTTCATCGCTTTTATATATTATTCATTTTCATATGTTAAACTATACATAAATAAGGTATTTTTGTCAACTAAAAAATGAATTTAATGCATTTGATTATAGCAATGATTATCCCTATTATTATGGCAGGAATAAGCAAGAGCCCTATACCTAGGGGAATCAATGCAATAATTACAACAAAACCCACTATCGCTCCAACCAAAGTAAAAACTACCTTGAGGAGGACAACACCGACTTTTAGGGCTGCCACCATAAACACTATAAAAACAAATAAACCGACTAATATATCCATTATTTAACCTCCGATATTAACTTATATGCGATTATATGAACCTTCTTATATTATATCCTCATACTTGATGCTTATATGATACACGCAAATAGTTCAAAATTAATTAATGTAAAATTAAAATATGATTAAAAAACGGAGGTTTAAGAGATTTATTAAATATCATGGGATTCTTCGGGCTAAAGTCCTCAGAATGATATTATTTGTCATCCTGAGAGAAACGAAGGATCTCATGAGATTCTTCACCGGGTTCTGAATGACACTTTGAGGATTATTCATAACAGGGTCACTCAACTATTCATGAAATTCTCTATATCATCCACTGTCTTTATAATGTCCTTAGAAAGATTAATTATGCCCTTTTTTGTAACCCATACATCGTCTTCTATCCTAATGCCGATGCCTTCTTCCTTGATATAGAGACCGGGCTCAACGGTGTACACATTGTTTTCCTGGATTGTTTTGTCCCTTCTTCTTAAATCATGAACATCCAGACCCAGGGGATGACCTATGCTGTGATAATAATAATTAACCACCTCCGAATCATCCCTGATAATATTAAGGGCCTTCAGTCCTTTGGCAAAATGTGCCTTAACCGCATCGTTGACATCCATTTCCAATGCCCCCACATGCATGGCATCCAGGGCAACTTCCTGGGCTTCCAGGACCACCTTGTAAATATCCTTCTGCCTGGATGTAAATTTTCCATTTACCGGATATGTTCTGGTGATGTCAGAGGCATAGTTATTTGACAGGGCGCCAAGGTCAAGGAGTATCATGTCCCCCTCCTCCATCTTTCGCTTAAGGTCCACATAATGGAGGATTACGGCATTGGGTCCGGAAGCTCCGATTGTGGTAAAGCCGGGTCTTGAGTTTCTAAGCATGAGCTGGTACTCAAAATGAGCCCTTGCCTGGTATTCATACATGCCGGGTTTTAAATTCTTCATTACAAATTCCAGGGCTTCCCTGGTATATCCGATGGCAGTTTTTATCTCTTCTACTTCTTCTTCCGTCTTTGAGCTCCTCAGTTCAATCATGATATCCAGGGAGTTTTTGATGTTTATGGCAGGGAATTTATCCCTGAGCCAATGAGCAAGGCCCCTGTAAGAATCTTCAGGCTCATCTGCATCGGTAATGTAAGAAAAAATATATACATTGTCAGGTCCGTCGGATGATGACAGTTTGCCTGCAAATTTATCAAGAAAGTCATTCCTGTTTTCTACATTCTTTATGCCGGATGTTTCCCTTGCCTCTTCCTTCCTCATGAGTATACCGTACCATTTTTCGAAATGTTCGTCTACCGGCGGTATGTACAAGGTTTCTTCCGTCTTGCCGCCTATCTTGCTTATTGTCAAGACCATATCTTCCCTGTCTATTCCCGTAAGGTAAAAGAAATTCCTGTCTACGGAAAAGGGATAATGCTGGTCAGCGCTTTCTCTCTTTGCCTTTCCGGAAAAAAACACGGCAGTGGAATAATCATCCATTCTTTCTGCAAATTTCGCCCTGTTGTTTATAAAAAATTCTGTTTTCATTATATCCTCCATATATGTTTAAAACTTCATGTCATTATGGGATCCTTCGCTGCGCTCAGGATGACACTGATTACAGCCTGTCATTCTGAGGGCTTTTGCCCGAAGAATCTCATGAGATCCTTCGCTGCGCTCAGGATGACAAAGCTTCGCTCAGGATGACAATTTATTACTCCCAGTTCTTTGCCCTTTCCACCGCCTTTTTCCAACCGGTGTAGAGCTTGTTTCTTTCATCTTCACCCATTGCAGGTATAAACTTTTTATTCATGTTCCAGTTTTGTATAACCTCGCCCTTTGACTTCCAAAATCCCGTTGCCATACCTGCAAGATACGCAGCTCCAAGGGCCGTGGTTTCGGTAATGTCGGGCCTCTCGATATTAACATTCAGTATATCTGACTGGAATTGCATCAGAAAATCATTGGCAGAAGCTCCTCCGTCAACCTTTAATACGGTTAAGTTGATTCCCGAATCCTCAATCATGGCTTCAATTACATCCCTTGTTTGGTATGCGATGGCTTCAAGGGTTGCCCTTATTATATGATTCCTGTTCGCCCCCCTTGTCAGGCCTACGATAACCCCCCTTGCATACATATCCCAGTAAGGAGCTCCCAGTCCCGTAAAGGCCGGCACCACATATACCCCATTGGTGCTTTCCACCTTTTTCGCAAAATATTCCGAATCAGCCGCATCATGGATAATTTTAAGCTCATCCCTGAGCCACTGGATTGCTGCTCCCGCAACAAATATTGACCCTTCTAAGGCATATTCCACCTTGCCATTTAAACCCCAGGCTATGGTGGTAAGAAGGCCTTTTTTTGATTGAACCGGCTTTTCACCGGTATTCATCAGTAGGAAGCACCCTGTTCCGTATGTATTCTTTGTCATTCCTTCCTGGAAGCAAAGCTGGCCGAAAAGAGCAGCCTGCTGGTCTCCGGCAATTCCCGATACAGGTATTTGACCGCCGAATATCTCCGCCTTGGTATTCCCGTAAATTTCTGATGACTGCCTTACCTCCGGCAGGATTTCAGGAGGTATGTTAAGTATATCGAGGAGCTTTTCATCCCACTTAAGGGTTTTAATATTGTAAATCATGGTCCTTGAAGCATTGGAATAATCGGTTATGTGAATTTTGCCTCCCGTTAAATTCCATACCAGCCAGGTATCCACGGTTCCGAATAAGATTTCTCCTTTTTCGGCCTTTTCCCTGACCCCTTCCACATTGTCCAAAATCCACTTAATTTTAGTTCCCGAAAAGTAAGCATCAATAACTAAACCGGTATTTTCTCTGATATAGGATTCCAGGCCGAGTTTTTTAAGTTCATCGCATATATCCGAAGACTGCCTGCTCTGCCATACTATTGCATTATATACGGGCTTGCCCGTATTTTTATCCCAAAGAATCGTGGTTTCCCTTTGATTGGTAATTCCTATGCAGGCAATTTCCGAAACATCTACACCCCTTATGGCTTCCTTCGCCGCATTTACCTGGGTCTCCCATATTTCTAAGGGGTTGTGCTCCACCCAGCCGGGAGCCGGATAAATTTGAGTGAATTCTTTTTGGGACATATTGACTATTCTGCCGTTTCTGTCAAAAAGTATAGCTCTTGAACTCGTGGTTCCCTGATCTAACGCAAGAACATATTTCTTTTCCATAAGCTCTCCTCATACCCATATTTATAAAGATTTTCCTTAACTATTAAATTGAAGGAATACCTGCTTCCTTAAAGTCCATTATATACTCCCTTCCTCAAAAAAACAATAAAAAAGGGGGTTTTATCCCCTTTATAAAGCATTGTCATTCCAAGAATTGGTCTCTTAATCTTCCACTAATCTCTTTTCTCCCGTTATTTCCTGTATGGGCTTAATATCCTGGGTTACCTCCACAACTCCAAGATACTTGCCTTCTTGGTCCCTTACTGCAAAATATCTTATAAAGACATACTTGTCGCCCATCCTGATCCAGAAATCCTCGTGGTCTTTCTTCCCTGACTTAAGATCTTCTACTATACCTTCCACTATATGCACGCTTGCCGGCGGATGGCAGTTGGTAACCTTTCTGCCTATGATGGTCTTGGTCCTTGCAAAAATTCTTTCACTGCTCTGAGAAAAGTATTTTACCGTATCATTTTTATCCACAAACGTGATGTCAATGGGGAGGGTGTTGAGCATGTGGGTAAGCTCTTCGACGGTAAATACTCCCGTAGGAAGAACAATGGCTCCCGGCTCTTTTACATCTTTCTTGTATTCCTCTTTTGCTTCCTTATCAGGTTTCCATACAGGTACAAAATCTATGATATTGCCTATTTCGCTGCTGTCATCGGCTACCCTTTTCCATTCATCCTGGGTCAATTTGTCCAGCAGCATGGGGACCATGATGTTTTCTTCCTTGTATATCATTTCGATTATCCTGTTTAATAAGTCTTCCAGGCCCTTTTTATGCTCCTGGGTGAATACCCCGTAGGATAAGTCCGACTTGAGCATTTTTAAATCATCTCTTATCTCATCATCCACACCCCACATAACCTTGGGAGGAGCTGTTATGCCGTATTTTTCCATGTAAGGGAACAAAAGATTTTCTTTTTTGGCATAATGAATGTCAATGACGGACAGGTCTTCCAAGCCTTCAAGAAGGCCTTCCAGAGCTTCCTTGCCGGTCTTTTCCATATAAGGTTTAATTTTCTCTTCTATGATTTTTTCTATCTTCCTGTTTTCAAGAAATAAGACATTTACAGGGTGACCGGGAATTTTTGCCGGGTCTGTCTCCCTGTGAATTTCTTCAATGGACCCCTTAAATACAGCCGCATGAACGTCACAAAGCCTTTGAACCTCGGTAACAGGCAGTCCCTCACTGATTAATGCCTGCTCGGCCTCTGATATCTCCGTAGCCGAAACACCTTCAAAAGCTTCCTGGAATTTTTTCTTTACCTCGTCCACGGACTTGCCTTCGTGGAGTTCCTTGATTACTTCTTTGATAATTTTTTTTCGATACTCCCTGTTATTAATGTTTTCGCTCATGTTCTCTCCCTCTCATTCTTTTATTTCATAACCTCTTTTAATGAATTCATTTTTAATATCGTCCATGTTTAAGCCCCGCATCCTGGCTCCTTTTGGAATTGTCATGTACCTTCCCACGGTGTTGAGCATATTTGGCTTGGTAATTTCCTTGAAGCCCAGATCTTCCATGATTTTTGCAATTTCCTCATTATCTTTGCACAGCTCATAGACTGTTTTGGTGAAATCTATCGTCGGCATATCTACCTCCAAAAAATCCGTTTGTTATCCTTATACCTCTTTTCTTAAGTTTTAAACTATATTCTTATTATATATAATTATCCTGAAAAAATCCATATTTCACTTATCCTGCCACTTGTTTCACACAATGTGCCAATCAGTGTCATTATTTGAGCTTTGTCATCTTTTGCACAATGAAAAATCCCATTATTTATGTAAACCACTCGGTTTACATAAAATTATTTATGTTAACTAAAAGTCAGATGTTGTCGAGTTATTATTAAAAATGTCATCAAAGAATCTAATGAGATTCACCCTCTTCTCCCTTACATTTTATAATATTAATTATTACAAATATTGCATCAATTTTTACAATCAGGATATTTTATTGTTGAATCATTCACAAGTATATTATATTATTGATTAAAGTATAAATTTGGAGGTTACTATGAAAAAAATTGTATTTGTTCTAAGTTTGGTTTTAATTTTAATTTTATCATCTGTTACAGCCTTTGCTGATGAAATTGTAATTACCATTGATTCTGCCAAAGTTGAATTCAATGATGATGCAGGTTTCCCCTTCATCGATGAAAACAACCGAACCCAGGTTCCTTTCAGGGCCACCCTTGAAAAGTTCGGTGCCAAGGTTGAATGGAACGATGAAAGCAAAACTGCAATTGCAACAAAAGGTGAAACAGTTGTTGAAGTTCCGATCGGTCAAAATTACATATTAAAGGATGGAGAAGAAATTACTGTTGATACTGCTGCAAGAATCGTTAACGGAAGAACCTACCTTCCCATAAGACCCGTTATTGAAGCCTTCGGTTCCCAGGTGGAATGGGATGCGGCTTTGAATACCGTTGTAATAACAACAGAGCCGGTGGACGCAAGAGCCATATACTTTGCGGCGAGTGAAAAATCCAATGCCTGGGATAATTACGATATGGATGCAAAAATTAAAATGTCCATGAATGTCCCCGATGCTCAGGGAAACATGCAGCCCTTTAACATGGATATGAACATGTACATGACACTCTTCATGAACCCCATAAAGGCTAAAATAAACTTATCCATGACCATGCCCGGAATGGAAAACATGCCTGTCCAGCCGATTATGAACATGTACATGACAGTTGATGAAGAAGCTATAACCCAATATATAGGAATGGCTGATGAAACCGGAGAGCTGAAATGGATTAAACAGACCATAAAAATTGACGAAAAGCTGTCCGGCCTTATGAAAAACGACCAGGAAGCAATGCAGAATAATAAAGAACTGGTTGAAAAATATACGAAGGATGTTAAATATTTCGGAAAGTATGTTCAGGACGGAAAAACCCTGTTAAGGCTTCAATACATACTGTCAGGCGACATATATAAAGAAATGTTTGCTGATTTTTCGGAAGTAATGCCTGAACCTGCAAGCGAAGAAGAAGCAATGGCTTATGAAATGATACAAAACATTGGAAATATTGATATAGGAGATTTATCATACATCATTTATGTTGATGAAGCAACCGGTGAAATGGTAAAAATGGAAATTGATTTGGGAGATGCAGTATCCTCCATGGCCTCCGGCATGATTGAAGCAATGGGTATGCCCCCTGAAACTGTAGAAGTTTTAAAGAGTTTGAAGGCTGACATGTCAGTTGAATTCTTAAATATTAACAGTGCAAAAGATTTTGAAATTCCAAAAGAAGCTTTAGAAGCCCAGGACATTTATGAAATGATGCAAGAAATGCAGGATACTCAAATCGAATTTGAACTTGAAGAAGATCTGTAACAGACTGATAGGTAAAAAGTGCACCCAAGGGTGCACTTTTTAAATTTCATCCCGGCACATGGCCCTTAATTTTTCGATAACTTGGTAATCTGTGTAGGCCTTACCGGCCATGTCTGCCCTTATGAGTTCAAACATATCTTCAAGCCTTTCCACCCCAACATTATCCACAAATCTTTTTATTCCTTTTTCCTTTATGACATTGGCAATTTCCTTTATGTAATGGTATCTTATCAAGGTTTTTACATCTGTAATAAAGTCCTCTTCATATCCTAACCTTTGAAGGATTTCTTGGCTTTTAGCGGCCGACCTTACATGGTGGCCGTGAAAGTGACCCTTTCCCTTTTCATCAAGGGTAAAACAATCGGGCTTGCTTATGTCATGAAGCAGGGCTGCCATTCTCAAGTTTAGTTTTGGCTTGATTTCATCAACCACAGCCAAGGTATGGTCCAAAACATCCTTATCATGGTAAGGGGTTTTCTGGTCAAAACCTTTAAGTCTCAAAAGTTCGGGAATTATTTCATTCATTTCACCGGTTTCTATTAACCTGAGTATTCCTGCCGAGGGTTTTTGACTTAACAATATCTCATTTAAAACTTTTTTATACATTTTTCTCCTTTTATGAAACTTTTTCCTTTGTTTTTACGTCTATTTAATAATGCGGCATGAAATCCTTTGTTTTACTCAGGATGACAGCCGGTGTGCAGAATGGTTCCCTTGAATTTGCACAGTCATAATTATATAATACCGGCTTATAAAAGTAAAATATAATACTGTTTATTTTTTATAACCTCTGGTGTATAATAATACTATGATGTTCAGGAAGGTGATAAAATGAAAACCCTTAAAACTGTTTTAACCGCTCTTTTAATCTTGGCCCTGTTTTTTGTTCCTGATGTTTATGGTTTGACCTTTGAAGCAAGCAATCATTATGAGCTTAAAAATATTATTGCTGAGCAATTGAAGGAATATAATCCTGAATTTAATATAAAATATACCGGCTCTTTGGACAACATAGAAGAAATTTTGGAAGAAACGGTTAAAAGCGATATTTATTTAAGTTCTGTCGTTAAGAGGATTGATTGGAATATTTCAGGCACTAAAAACCCAAGCAATATAAATGTGAAAGTTTCCTATATAATGACCAGGGAAGAAAGAATTGAAGCAGATAAAATAATTGACGAAATATTAAAAAACATAATAACACCTTACATGAATGACCATGAAAAAGTAAAAGCGGTCCATGATTACATAGTCTTAAACAGCAGGTACGACAGAAACTCGGTTTATTATTCGGACTATGATTTGCTTACCAGAGGGACCTCCGTCTGCAACGGCTATGCCCTCTTGACCTATAATATGCTGAATAAGCTTAATATTCCCATTAAATTGGTTTCCGGTATTGCCGGAGGGGAAGCCCATATATGGAATATGGTAAAATTGGGGGATTATTGGTTCCACTTGGATGTAACCTGGGATGACCCTGTGTCTGCCCGGGATTCGGTATATTATACCTATTACATGCTTTCAGAAAAGGAAATCTCCAAAGACCATACCATCGATAAAGATATAAACCTGCCCAAAGCCACCAAGAATTATTATGACTATCTGAAAGAATTGTCCTATGAAAAACTGCTGGTGGAAACCGGCCTGAACATGTATGATGAAGAGAATTTTGCAAAGGACGAAGCTCAACTAAAGGCTATACTCACAACTAAAATTACATGCCGCCCCTTGATGATCAGCGTAAGATTTGACAAGTCCATATCTCAGGACAGTATAATAGATGCCATGTCCCAACTGTACAAGTACGACTACATATCTGTAATCAACTACAATCAAAGTGACTATGACATCAAAGGCGAGGGTAAAATTTTAAATTTATTTATTACCTACAATGAAACACCTGATGATATAGTGGCAGAATTCGCCAAAAAGGTATACAATACCGCCTCAGAGGTAAAGTATAACGTCTATGCCCTTTACGGCAACAAGAAAGTTGATATTACAAAGGACGTCTACATTTACCCCTATGATTCAAACAAGTTAACTGTTAATAAAGGGACCTTAAGATTCAAGGAACCCGGCAACTACAATCTCTTGTTTGAATACCAGGGCCTAGACAAGAAAGTATCAATAACGGGCTTAAATGCGGAAGCATTCAACTACATTACCGACAAGAAGCAGGAAAATTACGTCAATGTTAAGGTTTATGACCAATATATAGATTTCAGCTCAGTCAACCAGTGGCCTGTTATTGAAGAAGGAAGGACCATGGTTCCCTTAAGGGCTGTGTTTGAAGTTTTGAACTGCAAAGTGAGATGGGAAGAATCATCAAAGTCTGCCATAGTGGAACACGGGACAACGAAAATAATCATACCGGCGAATTCAACAACCGCATATGTTAACGGAAAGCCTTATTCCCTTGATGTTCCTGCAAAAATAATCAATGACAGGGTTTTGATACCCCTTAGATTTGTTAGTGAAGCAATTGAAAAAACCGTCATCTGGGATGATCTTAACAAAACAGTGCTGATTTATTAGGAGGTACTGGTATGCCCTTTGATACAGGGTATATTACTTTAATTTTACCCGTAATGTTCATCTTAATAATGATAGCTATGGTAATCTTATTCATAAAAGACAAAAGAGACAGATAATTCTGTCTCTTGTTAATTATAAACTCTCTTATGTCATCCTGAGCATAGCGAAGGATCTCAAGAGATCCTTCGGGCTAAAGCCCTCAGGATGACACTATGGGATATTCATAGCAATGACATTGTCAATTATACGAAAATTTGGCTCAGGACCAATATATCATTTTCTCAGTATCTCAACTGCTTTTTGGAGCTGGGTATCTGTTTCGTAGAATTCATATCCGTAGCCCTCGGCATTCTCCGGCAGTGAAATTTCAATATCCGGCTCGATTCCCACCCCGTGGATGTTTATTCCCGCCGGCGTGAAGTATTCGGAAACCGTCATTTTAATTCCTTCACCATCATTTCCAAACCTTTGAACCTTCTGTACTATCCCCTTGCCAAATGTCCTGTTCCCTACCAGGACTGCCCTCTTGGTATCCTTCATGGCTCCTGCCATGATCTCCGAAGCGCTGGCGCTCCCTTCATTTATTAATAGCACGATTGGTATGTCTTCAAACTTTGCATCCGATTTAAAATATTCAATTTCTCCTGATTTGGTTTTAGTGTAGGTCACTATGCCCTCACCCAGGAATATATCCGTTATTTCAACAGTAGAGTTAATCATCCCTCCGGGATTATATCTCAAATCAATGACCAGGCCTTTCATGCCCTTATTCTTCAAGTTATTATAGGCATTTTTAAAATCACTTGCAGTCTGCATGTCAAAGGTGGTGAGCCTGATGTATCCTATATCACCTTCAAGCATTGCCGACTTTACAGTATTAATTCTTATTTTTTCCCTCTTAATCACTAAATCCGACACATCGTGGCTTCCATCCGGCAAAACTCTTTGGATAGTCAGGGTTACGCTTGTTCCGGGCTCCCCTTTCATAACACTTACGGCCAAATTAATTTGGTCCGCAGTGTATTCAACCCCGTTTATCCGAAGGATCTTATCCCCTGTTTTAAGTCCTGCCTTTTCCGCAGGAGTGTCCTCTATGGGTGAAACAATAATTATCCTGTTGTCATCCCCGGCAGTTATATACACCCCTATGCCTTCGTATGAACCTTCCGTGTCCTGCATCAATGCGTCAAATTCTTCCTTGGTCATGAACTGGGTATATGGATCGCCCAAAGCCTTCAAGGTTCCCTGCAAGGCTCCCTGAAGCATCACTTTTTCATCGGCATCATATAAAAATTCCCTTTTCGCAATTTCCATTACCTTTTCTTGCTTCTTGTACTTTTCATACATGTCTTTCAATTGTAAATATTCATCTTTTGATAAGAATACTTTTTGTCCTATTTCAACCAAGAACACATTTCCAAGTGTCAAGGTAAGAAAAACCGCCAAAAGGGCAACCGCAATCACCGTAATGATATATTTTCTCTTCGATACCATATATTCACTCCCGCTATAAGAATTAAGCTGAATCAAACGCTTATATTTATTTATATGCTTTCAATATCAATTTATCCTATCAAATTAATAAAGCCTTTTGCACGTTAGTCATTATATCATATAAAAATTATAATTAACATAAAAATATTATCTTCAATTAAAATTATACCATTAAAAAACCCTTTGGCAAATATAAGTTCAAAAAATTGCTTAAAGGGCATGGAATTATACGGGTTTAAATGCTATAATTATTGCAGGTTAATGCTGATAAAATACCAGATATTAGGAGGAAATGAAAATGGTAAGAAAAATACTGTCACTGCTTTTAATCTTTATCATGGCGTTTTCCTTTACAGCCTATGCTGAAGAAGGCTATGGGGCTGTTGAGGGTACTGTTTTAGAGGTGCAAAAGTACGGCAACCTGACCATGGATACTAAACCCCAGGCCCTGTATGATGCCGGTTATGAATTAGGTGACATCCTTAGGGTTGCATTTGGTGATCAAGTTCTGCAAATTCCTTTCTGCACTTCTTACAGTGATGTGGATACGGGAAGTCTTGTGGTCCGCCATGATAAAGCGAACGATTTGCTTGTTGTTGCAATCAACATGGGTAATTTCTCAACAACCTATAATGTAAATGTCGGGGACAAGCTGACATTCTCAATGCATGAAAAGGGAGGTTACCTGGGAGAATACTTGATGCGACAGCTGACCCGCACCAATGTTCGTGAAGATTATGAATCTGATGAAGTATTTGCTAATTTCCGATTAATTAAAACAACCGGAATAACTCCCGGCTTGCTATACAGGAGTTCAAGCCCCGTAAACAACGAATTGGGAAGGGCTGCTTATGCTGATAAATTAGCCCAGGCTGCAGGTGTAAAGACAATTATAAACTTTGCAGATTCAGATGAAGAAGTTGCCGGATATATGGCTGCGGAAGACTATAACTCTCCATATTATAAAAGCTTATATGATTCAGGAAAAGTTATAAACTTAAATATGGGAGTTGATATTGCAGGAGCAGATTTCGGTGAAAAACTGGCACAAGGATTGCGCTTTTTAATTAATAATGAAGGCCCTTATTTGATTCATTGCACCGAGGGAAAGGACCGTGCCGGATTTGCAAGCGCCTTGTTGGAATGCCTGATGGGAGCAAGCCTTGATGAAGTAGTGGCTGATTACATGACTACATATGAAAACTACTACAAGATCGAAAAAGGCAGTGAGCAATATAATAAAATAGCAGAGAGCAATATTATAGCATCCGTAACCACAGTCCTTTGCGGATTGGAAAAAGGTTCGGATATTTCAGAATGTGATTTGGCATTAGCTGCAGAAAATTACCTGTTGAAAGCCGGAATGACTTCAAATGAGATTGCCGCTCTCAAATCAAAATTATCAGCTGAAATAACAGTTCCGGATCTACCCCCTGTTGAAGAACCGGTTACAGAAGAACCGGTTGTTGAAGAGACTCCTGTTTCGGAAGTTACATACGTTGTTGTTGCCGGCGACTGCCTGTGGAATATAGCCAAAACTTATCTGGGCAACGGTGCCCGCTATATGGAAATATACAATCTCAACAAGGATAAAATCAGCAATCCGGACTTGATATATGTAGGACAAATATTGATTTTACCATCCGAATAATTTAAGAAGCTTTAATAAAGACAAATGGCACCGGTGAGAAAATGTAAAGTCTTGCCGGTGTTTTTTATTGCTGAGAAAGGTATTATCCTAAACGAATAGATTAAAATTATTTTAAACATTCCAAACATAGCGAATTTTTATGATAAAATAATAAAAAATGTTCGCAATAAATATTGACTTGAAAAAAAACCTGTGTTAAGATTATTACGCTTTTTTATGTGTAAAATATAAGTATAAAGATACTTTTTAAGGAGGAATAATTATGCCGGCATACGTGGTTTTAGGAGCTCAATGGGGAGATGAAGGCAAGGGTAAAATGACTGATTTTTTTGCCGAAAAGGCAAACCTGGTCGTAAGATTTCAAGGAGGAAACAATGCTGGTCACACGGTAGAAGTCGGTGATAATCAATACAAACTTCACCTGATACCTTCGGGAATCCTGTACGATGATAAACTCAACGTTTTAGGCAACGGAGTTGTTATAGATCCAAAAGCATTTTTTGAAGAGATTGATTGTTTGAAAGGAATGGGAATAAAGGTTACCCCTGAAAAACTCATAGTGAGTGACAGGGCTCATGTAGTGATGCCCTATCACAGGCTTCTTGACAGCCTGAAGGAAAGTTCAAGAGGAAAAAAAGACATAGGAACTACCCAGAAAGGTATAGGGCCATGCTACACGGATAAGATTGAAAGAAGCGGCATAAGGATTTGCGACTTGTTAAACCCCCAAGTGTTCAGGGAAAAACTAGAAGAGAATATTAAAAATAAAAATGAAATAATAGAAAAAATTTATAATGAAAAACCTTTAAACTTTGAAGAAATATATGCCGAGTACACGGAATATGCCGACAAATTGACTCCTTTCGTTCAGGATGCATCGGTAAGGATATTCAACGAAATGAAAGCAGGGAAAAATGTTTTATTCGAGGGAGCACAGGGAATGCTTCTTGACATAGATTACGGAACTTATCCCTATGTAACTTCTTCAAACACTATTGCCGGCGGTGTATGCACGGGCAGCGGAATAGGACCCGGATTGATAAACGGGGCCATCGGGGTTACAAAAGCTTATACAACGAGAGTAGGAAAAGGGCCCTTTCCGACAGAGCTAAATGATGCCACCGGAGAATGGATAAGGGAAAAGGGCTTTGAGTATGGTGTTACAACCGGCAGGGCAAGAAGGTGCGGCTGGCTTGACCTTGTTATTATAAAGACTGCTGTCAGGGTTTCGGGCCTCACGGATTTAGCCATCACAAAGATAGACACCCTGGCCGGATTGGACAAAATCAAGGTATGTGTGGGATATAAATTTAATGATAAAGTTCTGGACTATTTTCCTGCAAGTCTGGCAGATTTGGAAAAATGCCAGCCCCTCTATGAAGAATTTGAAGGATGGGGCGATGAGGTTGCAAAGGCAAGAAATTATGATGAACTTCCTTTAAATGTTAAGAAATACCTGAAAAGAATCGAAGAATTAGCAGGGGTTCAAATTTCAACCGTGTCAGTGGGACCAAAGAGAGACCAGACCATAGTGGTTAAAGAAATATTCAGGTAAATAAGGGAGGAAAAATGAGAGACTTATACCAAACACCCTTGAACACCAGGTACGCTTCAAAAGAAATGTCTTACTTATTTTCCCCTGATATGAAGTACAAAACCTGGAGAAAACTTTGGCTGGCCCTTGCAGAAAGCCAAAAAGAGCTTGGCTTGAATATTACGGATGAACAGCTTGAAGAGTTAAGAGCCAATGTAGACAATATAAATTATGAGGTTGCAGAGGAAAGAGAAAAGGAAGTAAGGCATGATGTCATGAGTCATGTCTATGCTTACGGCGTCCAGTGCCCAAAGGCAAAGGGCATTATACACCTTGGGGCAACAAGCGCTTATGTGGGAGATAATACAGACCTCATCATAATGAAGGAAGCCCTGCTTATCATACGGAAGAAATTAATAGGAGTCATAAGGGAATTAACCAATTTTGCCTTGAAATACAAGGGTCTTCCCACTTTAAGCTTCACTCATTTTCAACCGGCCCAATTAACGACTGTTGGAAAAAGGGCAACCTTATGGATCCAGGATTTGGTTATAGATTTGGAACAACTTGATTTTGTGATAGATACATTAAGGTTCAGGGGAGTAAAAGGAACAACCGGAACCCAGGCAAGCTTTATGGAGCTCTTTGACAACGATGAAGAAAAAGTAAAAAAATTAGATAAAATGGTCACCGAAAAAATGGGCTTCAAAGAGGCCTTTAAGGTAACGGGCCAGACATATCCGAGAAAAGCAGATTCAATAGTACTCAACACCTTGTCCGAAATAGCCCAAAGTGCCTACAAATTCAGCAACGATTTAAGGCTCCTCCAGGGACTGAAGGAAATAGAAGAACCCTTTGAAGAAAAACAAATTGGGTCTTCGGCTATGGCCTACAAGAGAAATCCCATGAGAGCAGAAAGAATGGGGTCCCTGGCAAGATATGTGATCATCAATTCATTAAACCCTGCCATTACGGCATCCACCCAATGGTTTGAAAGAACCCTGGATGATTCGGCGAACAAGAGAATTTCAATACCGGAGGCCTTCCTTGCCTTGGACGGGGTATTGAATCTATACATTAACGTAGCAAGCAACCTTCTTGTTTATGAAAAAGTAATTGAATCCCATGTCAACAATGAACTTCCCTTCATGGCAACGGAATACATCCTGATGGCAGCCGTAAAAAAAGGCAAGGACAGGCAGGAATTGCATGAAAGAATAAGAGTTCACTCCATGGAAGCCGCTAAGAGGGTAAAAGAAATGGGACTTGAAAATGACCTTATAGACAGGATAGCGGCCGATGAAGCTTTTGGAATGATTAAAGAAGAAATCACTTCCATCCTGGATGCCAGAAACTTCATAGGGCGGGCGGAAAGCCAGGTTGAAGATTTCATAAATGAAGTTGTAAAAGACATTTTAGATAAAAACAAAGACCTTCCGGGAGTGGACGTTGAAATAGAGGTTTAAACAACAACCTGGAATCCTGGGACTTGTTGACAAAATGCAGAACACACTGTCATTGCTATGAATACCAAATAGTGTCATTCTGAGGGCTTCAGCCCGAAGGATCTCATGAGCTCACATAGTGTCATTGTTATGAATACTACCCTAACGAAGGGTACATTAAACTAAGGGTTGTTTTAAACACCCTGACAATGTTGTAAATTATCAGTATAACTTAGGCAGTAGCCAATGAAACGGGAACTGACACTCCTAATTCTTGTAGCTTTTTAAGGTAGTAATTAGCTTTCTTATCAGTATTAAATTTAGTATAGTAATTACTGCCTAAATCTTTAAA
>Ga0208695_1001629_pt1 | contig 18248 bp, 9 predicted proteins | sample AD_UKC111_MetaG_FD_184449 | JGI IMG/M metagenome (GOLD analysis project Ga0208695, IMG submission 184449) | Active sludge microbial communities of municipal wastewater-treating anaerobic digesters from Hong Kong - AD_UKC111_MetaG (SPAdes)... | ecosystem: Engineered > Bioreactor > Anaerobic >...
AAAGTGATTCAAACATATTTAATTATCCTTGTTTATAAATTAATTTTATTCCTTAAATTTTTATTTATTGTCCTTTATTCGCATGCTGTCCCAAACAAAATACAAAATGAGCAATACATACATAAAGAGCGCCAACCATTCCGAACCGGGCTGTTGCAGCCAACTTTCATTGGTGAGTTGAATACCGCCAAAACGCAAGGCAGCGCTGACTACGCCCATTAATGCACCTCCGGCTATAAATCCCGAAGCTATTAATGTCCCTTTTTCCTGACGCAAACGGTTTAATTCCTTATTGCTGCTTCGGCCCGAAACATACCAGCTAACAAGTCCACCAACCAGCAAGGGAACATTTAATTCCAGCGGAATAAACATTCCGAGTGCAAAAGCCAGCGCAGGAACATTGAAAAAATTCAGTACCAAAGCAATCAGGGCTCCCATGCCATACAAGAGCCACGGCGCACCAACTCCCGACATCAGCGGCTCAATTACCGCTGCCATCGCATTGGCTTGAGGTGCGACCAAAGCATTTTCACCTGTAAATCCGTAAGTTTTATTCAGAATCATAATAACGCCACCCACTGTAGCAGCCGAAACAAGCGTTCCCAAAAATTTCCAGCTTTCCTGTTTGGCCGGCGTTGTTCCAATCCAATAACCAATTTTCAAATCGGTGATAAAGCCTCCGGCCATAGACAGTGCTGTGCAAACCACACCTCCCATAATCAACGATGCCGTCATACCTGCCGTTCCTTTTAAACCCACTGCAACCATAATCACGGAAGAAAGAATCAGCGTCATCAACGTCATGCCCGAAACTGGATTGGTACCTACAATAGCAATGGCATTGGCAGCTACCGTAGTAAACAGAAAGGCAATAATACCGATGACCAGTATGCCAACCACAGCATGTGTCAAATTGCCGACTACACCAAAATAAAAAAACAGAAAAGTAGCCAACAATGCTCCGATTATTCCAAAGATAATAATTTTCATTGAAATATCGCGCTGGGTACGTTTGATTTTTTGCTGCTCGAGTGATTTTGCTCCGCCTTTCAGTTCTTTTGCAGCCAAACCAACCGCATCCATAATAATTTTCCATGATTTTGCCACGCCGATAATCCCTGCCATCGCAATTCCTCCAATGCCGATATGTCGAGCAAAATCTCTAAAAATAATTTCAGGACTCATGACAGCTAAAGTTCCCTGAAACGCCGGATTCAGCAGGTGAATTACCTGATCGTTCAAAAGAGGCAATACAGGAACAACTACAAACCAAATCAGAGCTGAACCCGCACAAATGATGGCAGCATATTTTAATCCGACGATATATCCCAATCCCAATACGGCAGCTCCGACATTAACTTTGAAAACGAGTTTGGCTTTTTCGGCAATTTGAGCGCCAAAAGGCAAAACCCGCGAAGTAAAAACTTCAGCCCAAGCGCCAAAGGTTGCGACAATAAAATCATACAAACCACCAATTATGCCGGCTACAATCAACGGTTTGGCCTGATCGCCACCCTTTTCGCCCGAAACAAGTACCTGAGTAGTAGCTGTTGCTTCCGGAAAAGGATACTTGCCGTGCATGTCCGAAACAAAATATTTACGAAATGGTATCAGAAAGAGTATTCCCAATACGCCACCCAATAGCGAACTGAGAAAAACCTGCATAAAATTCACCGAAATATCGGGATATTTGGCTTGGAGAATATATAAAGCGGGTAAAGTAAAAATAGCGCCTGCCACAATAACACCCGAACTTGCCCCAATGGACTGGATAATGACGTTTTCTCCCAAAGCATTTTTACGTTTCGCAGCACTCGAAAGTCCGACTGCGATAATGGCAATGGGAATAGCTGCTTCAAAAACCTGTCCGACTTTTAAACCCAGATAGGCTGCAGCTGCCGAAAAAAGAACAGCCATTAGTAATCCGATTGAAACGGAGCGAAAATTTACTTCCGGAAAAACTTTTTCCGCAGGGAGAATCGGTTTGTATTCTTCTCCTTCTTTCAATTCCCGGTGCGCATTTTCCGGTAATCCTGTAATTTTGTCCTCTTCCATTTAATTGTTTCGTTAGGTTCGTTTTTTCAACTGAAATTAATTCTCAATTCTGTTATTTTTACTGCTGATACAAAATACTTGCAGAAGAAGGAGCCACAACAAAAGCGGTTGTTTTTACCTGAGCAATGCCGGTCAAATTAATCTGTCCGTCGTGGCAAACCAAATTCCATTCTCCTTCGGGAATTTCGACCACAACAGATTTTCGATTGCCATTGTAAATAACCAGAATATTGCGCCACGTATCTCCTTTGGCATTATCGGTAAGCGTAAACGCAACTACATTGGGAATTCCCCAATCCAAAAAATGCAAATATTGCTGAACATTCTCTTGTGTGCCAAGTCTGAAAGCAGGATGAGCTTTGCGCAGAGCAATTAATCCTTTATAGTATTGATACAAATCCTGAAAAACGGTCTTGTTGTCCCAATTGATTTGGTTGATGGAATCGGGCGACTGATAAGAATTGTGAACCCCTTTTTTTGTTCGGAACAATTCTTCTCCGGCATAAATAAAAGGAATGCCTTGAGAAGTAAAAACAATGGTTTGAGCCAGTTTGTCGAATCGCAATATTTCATCATTGGTTGCTCCTAAAGGTTTGGAGGAACGCAACTTGTCGGCCAAGCACAAATCGTCGTGGCAGGAAACATAGCTGATTACCTGGGTAGGATCATTTACATACGGCTCTTTAGAATAAATCAGTCTGGAATAATCAATTTGGGGATGCTGAATGGAACCGACTACTCCAAATTTTACGCTTTCCTCCAAACTGTCCACTCCCGAAACAAAGCCGGGAATTTCGGGATGCTGCCAGCTACCTTTGAGTGCATCGCGTATGTCGTCGCTAAAAACGGCAATTCTATCCAATTGCTTGGCATTTTTTTTCAGAGCTCTTTTTTCTTCTGGATATACCGAAGGACCTGCAGTCCAACCTTCTCCATAAATACAGATAGTAGGATCTACTTTGTCAAGAGCCAACCGTACGGCATTCATGGTTTCAATATCGTGAACACCCATTAAATCGAACCTGAAACCATCGATATGGTATTCGGTAGCCCAATAAACGACTGATTCGACGATAAATTTCCGCATCATGGCACGTTCGGAAGCCGTTTCATTTCCACAACCGGAAGCATTTGACCATGTTCCGTCAGGGTTCATGCGATAAAAATAACCCGGAACCAGCAAATTGAGATGCGAATTTTCTCCGGTAAAAGTATGGTTGTAAACCACATCCATCACCACGCGGATTCCTGATTGATGAAAAGCTTGAACCATTTGCTTGAATTCTTTAATTCGCACAGCCGGATCATAAGGATTGGTGGAATAACTTCCTTCGGGTACATTGTAGTTTAATGGATCATATCCCCAATTATAATGATTTTCATTAAGTTTTGTCTCGTCGATGGAAGCAAAATCAAAGCAGGGCAATAAATGAACATGAGTAACTCCAAGTTCTTTTAAATGGTCTATTCCGGTAGCCTGACCCATCGTATTTTTTGTCCCGTGTTCGGTAAAAGCGAGAAATTTACCTTTGTTTTTCATTCCCGAATTGGGGGACATGGAAAAATCACGAACGTGAACTTCATACAGTATGATATCGGCTTGATCTTTCAAGGGTGGTCGCACATCCATTTCCCAGCCGGCAGGATTGGTTTCTGTCATATCGATAATGGCAGCTCTTTTGCCGTTAACACCGGTTGCTTTTACCCACATGCCGGGAGTTTCGTCCAGCCACCGATCATTTACTTTTACTTGGAAAGTGTAAAATTTCCCAACCAAGTCTTCTTTTATCTGCAATTTCCACGTGCCACTTTCACTGTGCTTCAGATTTACTACTCGCGATGCTCCTCCATCATTGCCATCATCATAAAGCAAAAGCTTGACTTCCGCAGCCGTAGGAGCCCAAACCCTGAATGTGGAAGCTTCAGGAGTATAAGTCAGTTCAAGGTCAGAACCATCATAGACCGGATAATCATCGTATGAAGCATATTTCGGAGTTTTTTGACAAGAGCAAAACAATCCGGTTACCAACATCATAAATATCAAATGTTTTTTCATTGTTCGTTATACTATAGATTCTGTTTAAAATCAATTATTTGAACCAATAATTCCGTTTCTTCTGAGTAAAGCATCGATAGAAGGTTCCTGCCCGCGAAAACGTTTGTATAAAATCATGGGATGCTCGGTACCACCTTTCTTTAAGATATTTTCCATAAAAGATTGAGCTGTAGCCTGATCGAAAATGCCGTTCTCTTCAAAAACAGAAAAAGCATCGGCATCGAGTACTTCAGCCCATTTGTAACTGTAATATCCGGCGGCATACCCGCCCGAAAATATGTGATTGAAAGTAGGACTGATCGCCGTATTTTCCACATAAGGCAAAATCTGGGTTTTGGCCACAGCCTGCTTTTCAAAGTCTACCACATCGCCTTCAAAAGGTGAAGAAAGCGTATGCCAAGCCATATCCAAATATCCAAAGCCAAGTTGACGCAAGCAGGAATAGCCGACATTGAAATTTTCGGCATCCTTTATTTTTTGAATCAACTCAACCGGAATTTTTTCACCGGTCTGATAGTGAAAAGCAAACTGATCCAGAAATTCTTTTTGGGAAGCCCAATTTTCCATGATTTGTGAGGGCAATTCCACAAAATCACGATAAACATTTGTTCCCGAAAGCGATGGGTAAGTACAATCGGAAAGCATTCCATGTAGCGAATGTCCAAATTCATGCAAAAAGGTTGTAACTTCATCAAAAGTCAGCAAAGCAGGTTTGGCGTCGGTAGGTCGGGTGAAATTCATCACAATCACAATTTGTGGGCGGCTATCTTTTTTTCCTTCTTTCCACTGACCTTTGAATTCGCTCATCCAAGCGCCGGCTCTTTTGCCATCGCGGGGATGAAAATCGGTATAAAGAACCGCAAGAAATTTCCCATTTCTGTCGGTAACGTCGTAAGCTTCAACTTCGGGATGATAAACGGGAATTTTCGGATTTTTTACAAAACGAATTCCATACAAACGTTCGGCCAGTCCAAAAACGCCTTTTTTTACATGCTCAAGTTGAAAATAGGGCCGAAGCAACTCATCACTCACAGCGAATTTTTTGGATTTTAATTTTTCGGAATAGTAAGCCCAATCCCAAGCTTGAACCTTAAAATAGGCATTATTTTCATCGGCAAAATGCTGTATATCATCATATTCTTTGAGTGCTTGCGGACGATAAGCTTCCAACAATTGATCGAGAAGATGATAAACATTTTCGGTTTTTTCCGCCATTCTTCTTGTCAGCACGTAATCGGAATAAGTACGAAACCCCAACAGTTGGGCAATTTTTAAACGCGTATTGACAATTTTTCCGATTATTTCTCGATTATCGTATTCTCCACCTTTCATGCATCTGGAGGAATAGGCAAGGTAAAGTTCCCGCCGTAAATCGCGGTTATCGGCATATTTCATAACAGGAACATAATGCGTAACTTTGAGATCGAGCAGCCAGCCTTGCTTCCCTGCCTTTTCGGCATTTTCGGCCAACGTTGTCAATACATCTTCCGGCAATCCGGCTAACTGATTTTTATCTTTTATCAGCAAATTGTACTGGTTTGTTTCTTTCAGTACGTTTTGTCCGTATTGTAAAGTGAGCAAATTCAGTTCTTTCGTCAGTTGACGGAAAATTTCCTTATCGGTTTCGGAAAGATTGGCACAGTTGTTTACAAAACTTTCATAAGTTTTCTCCAGCAACCTTTTTTGTTCGGGGTTTAATTTAAGTTTTTCCCTTTTCTCGTATACGGCCTTCACCCTTTCAAAAAGTTTATCGTTTAAGAACACGGAGTTGGAATGCTCGGTCAACAACGGAGAAACCTGTTGAGCAATGTCCTGAAGTTCGTCATTGGTTTCAGCACTCAAGAGATTAAAAAACGGGCCACTGACTTTTTCCAGCAGCATGCCGGAATATTCCAGCGCTTCAATGGTGTTTTTGAAGGTTGGAGGCTGGGGGTTGTTAACAATGGCCTCCACTTCTTGCTGATGCTGTCGAATTCCTTCCTGAAAAGCGGGCAAATAATGCTCGTTTTTTATCAGATGAAAAGGAATGGTTTGATGTGGCGTGTTGTAATTTTGTAAAAAGGGATTTTCTGTGGTTTGTGCGGCTGCAGTGGAAAGAAATGTTATCATTATAAAGGTAACTTTTATGTTTATGTTCATGTTCGGTCAACAAATAAACTGTCAAACATTATGTTTTTTGGGAAAAGAGAAACTATTTTTTTATAATTTTTTGAACAATTTGATTGTCGAAAGTTTGAATTTTTAATATATAAATTCCTCTTGGCAAGTCGGTTAAATCTATTACGCCGGTTCCATCTGCCTGATTTTGGGCTATCATGACCTTGCCACTCAAATTGCTCACTTTAAAAGATTGAATCTTATAATGTCGGGTGTCAAGATAAAAGATACCTTCGGAAGGATTGGGATAAACTATACTTTTAAGGTTTTGATCTGGATTGGAACTTACTGTAATTGTATCGACAAAAGTTGCATATCCCAACTCGATTCGATGCGCTTTTCTGATTTCTATTTCGTTGTTAAACAGGAAAGGAATATCGGAAGAGATATAGGAATCGGTTTTCCCTCCCCAAAAGTTGTATTTTGACTCCAGCAGATTGGAAACATCTTTTTCGTAATTACTATAATTGATGGTAATAATTTTTCGCCATTCATTGTAAATGGGTAAATACAGAATTTTGTTTTGCAAATTGCCCGAAGTATCATATGCATAATCGTAACGATAGGCATTTTCCCAAAACATTAACTTCCAATACTGACTGTATTCCGATTTCAAACGAAGCTGATCATATTCATAAACTGTTTTCTGGTAGTTTTCCCAAAAATTAAAATCTGTGTTCCATCGTTTTTTTCGCTGTTCCATCAACTGTCCAGAATTTGCATTGTAATACCATCGAACTGCTTCATCCTTTACCCAAACTCCATTTTCATTTTTCTTTTCCAACAACTGGGTCTCCACATTTCCAAGCTGATTGTAGGTAAACTTTGAACGATATTGCAATGGATTTGCAGTGGCAAAAGAAATAATAAACAAAGAGTCGATTTTCCAGTCAGCAGTGTATTTGTAATCCAGCTCTAATTGCAGTAGCAAAGTTTTATCCTGCAGTTGATAAGTTTTTTTTGAAATCAACTGACTGTTTTCATATATATATTCAATCTTGCTGATTTGCTGTGGAAGCTGGTTGACATATTCATAATGACTTTCGGAAGTCATCAAATTATTGTCATATCGATATTCAATAACATAAGTCGATTCCCACTGACTGCCGTTCCATTTTCTTTCCGTTTGTGAAATGCAGTTTTTTCCTTCATAACTCCATTCTTTTTGAGCACAGCGTACCCAATGATTTTTTTCAAGCTTGTATTTGTTTTCGACCGATTTATTCCCATCACTATTATAAATGAAACTGTATTTAAAAGTAGAGTCCTTATCGAACACATTGAGTTCGGTAACCAGCTGATTTCCTTCCTGTGCAGCTACAAACTGCGAAAAAGACAAGAACATTGTCAGCAGTAAGACACCAATTATTAAAGGAGAAAAAAATTTCATTTATAATCGCAAATTTGAGAAAAAGTTTTCAAAAGTACGCATAAATATTTAATGTAACAAATTCATTTCATTACTGTTTCAGGTGCATATTTCTCATATTTTGGAATTGAAAAAAATCGGAATATGATTTATTGAAACTGAAGGAAAATTTCAAAACCGAACACAAAAAAAGGAATGCATCAACTTGAAACATTCCTTGTACTCTTTGTTGCGGAGGCCCGATTCGAACGAACGACCTTTGGGTTATGAGCCCAACGAGCTACCACTGCTCCACTCCGCGATTTTGTAGTGCAAAAGTACACATTTTTTTAAAAACTTCCAAATTTTTTCGGAACTCTTTTGCCCTTCTTTAGAAAATTTTTATCGAATTTCCTGTAAACATTTCTTTATTTGAATTTTAAAGTCTTTCATTTGGCTAAAAAAAATTTTTTTACTCAAACTTAGCGGGAGGAATTCCAAATTTTATGTATTTAATAAAAAAAATACTATATTTGCACCTCGTTAAAAAAATGTCAACATTAATTTTATAAATCTTCTCAAATGCAAAACAAAGGACTTATCAAGATTATACTTGGTGTGCTGGTCATTGTGTCTTTATATTACCTGTCCTTCTCATTTGTTTCCAACAGGTACAGCTCAAAAGCAAAAGCATACGCCGGCGGAGATAAAGAAAAAGAATATCGTTATCTGGATTCATTGGCAAACGAAAAGGTATGGCTGGGATATACGCTTAAAGAATGCCGTGAAAGAGAGTTAGGCTTAGGACTTGATTTAAAAGGAGGAATGAATGTTATTCTTGAAGTGTCGGTACCCGATATTCTTCGTGCACTTTCCAATTACAACACCACTCCCAATTTCACTAAAGCGCTACAAATTGCTTCTGAACGTCAAAAGTCAAGCAGCCAAGCTACTTATTTGGATCTTTTTGTTCAGGCATATAAAGAACTCGATCCAAATGCCAAGTTGGCGTCTATTTTCAGTACATACGAGTTAAAGGATAAAATATCTTTGACCTCCACAAACGAAGAAGTCATAAAAGTCCTTCGGCAGGAAATTGATGATGCCATCAGCAATTCATTTAACGTATTGCGTACACGTATCGACCGTTTCGGCGTTGTTCAGCCAAATATCCAGAAAATTGGAAGTTCGGGAAGAATTTTAATAGAACTGCCTGGTATAAAAGAACCGGAACGCGTACGAAAACTTTTACAGGGTTCGGCCAATCTTGAATTTTGGGAAACCTACGATTTAAGCGAAATATTTAACAACCTAGTTGAAGCCAATCGCATTTTGGCTTCTATGGGCACTGTTGACAGTCTGAATGTAGCCCAGAAAAAAGATTCGCTAACCGCTCAAGTACAAAAACAACCTTCGGCCTCTGCTGAAAAAAATACACAAAAAGTTTCTTCGGTTGACAGCCTCAAAGCAGCTTTGGAAAAAAAGAACCAAACTGAAGGCGATTCACTGAAACTTATGGAAAAACAAAAAAAGGAAAATCCTTTGTTTTCACTCATTCAGTTAAACGTGATGGATGGCAAAATTGGACGCGGCCCACTTATCGGACTGGTTCACAGCAAAGACACAGCTTTGGTCAATTCGTACTTTAAGTTGAAACAAGTGAGAGAAGTTCTTCCACGCGATTTAGGACTCAGATGGAGCGTAAAATCACGTGACGACAAAGGTGAATGGTTTGAACTGATTGCATTAAAAGTCAACACGCGAGATGGACGAGCACCGCTTGGTGGTGATGTGATTACGGATGCCCGTGCCGATTTTGATCAAACCTCAGCCTATGCGAATGTCAGCATGAGTATGAACGCAGAAGGCGCCAAAACTTGGGCTCGAATGACCCGCGACAACATTGGCAAATCTATTGCGATAGTATTGGACGGATATGTATATTCTTATCCTACCGTACAAAACGAAATTACCGGTGGCAATTCTCAAATTACAGGGCATTTCACTGTTGAAGAAGCAAAAGACTTGGCCAATGTGTTGAAGTCGGGAAAAATGCCGGCGCCTGCACGAATTGTTCAAGAAGATGTTGTTGGCCCGACATTGGGTAAGGAAGCTATACAATCCGGTCTGATTTCCTTTATAGTTGCATTTATCCTGGTTTTGCTCTACATGCAGGTAAATTACGGATTAATTCCGGGTTTGGTAGTTGATTTTGCATTATTGCTGAATGTTTTTCTGATGCTCGGTATTATGGCGTCATTTCAAGCAGTACTCACACTACCCGGTATGGCCGGTATTGTGCTCACTTTGGGTATGGCTGTGGATGCCAACGTGTTGATTTATGAACGTATCAAGGAAGAACTTCGAGCGGGTAAAAACATGAAAAAAGCTCTTGTCAGTGGTTATCAGAATACTTTGTCGGCAATTATTGATGGAAATCTTACCACGCTATTGACCGGTATTATTTTGTATATTTTCGGAACAGGACCTATTCGCGGATTTGCTACTACGTTGATTATTGGTTTAGTCACATCGGTATTTACCAGTGTTTTTGTAACGAGAATAATCTTTGAATCGTTCCATGCAAAAGACAAGTGGCTCGATTTGAAGTTCTACACAAGATGGACAAAGAGCTTGCTCCTTCATCCCAAAATCGATTTTATTGGGAATCGCAAATACGGTTACATTTTTTCAGGAACAATTTTAACTTTTTTCATTATCGCATTGTTTACTAAGGGATTGACTCCCGGAGTAGATTTTTCGGGAGGAAGAAACTATATCGTTCGTTTTGAACAACCGGTAAGAACAGACGAAATAAAAAACAGTTTGGAAAATTATTTCCAAAATGCTTCTCTGTCGGTAATAACAATTGGTAATGACAAACAGGTGCGAATCAATACGAATTACAAAATTGATGATAATGATGCAGCTGTCGATGATGAAATCAGCGAGTTGCTGTATAACGGATTGAAAACATATTTGCCGGCCGGAACCACAAAAGACCAGTTTATACACGAAAACATTGTCAATTCTCAAAAAGTGGGGCCGTCCATTGCGGATGATGTAAAAACTTCAGCCTATATTGCGATATTTATTGCAATCATTGTTATCGGCCTGTATATCTTGATGCGATTTAGAAATGTGGCTTTCAGTGTGGGAACCATAGCGGCTCTTTTCCACGATGTGCTCTTTATTATTGGATGTTATTGCGTATTCAATGGATTGTTGCCATTCTCGCTCGAAGTTGACCAGAACTTTGTGGCCGCTTTGCTGACCATTATTGGATATTCGGTAAACGATACGGTGGTTATCTTCGACCGTATTCGTGAAAATCTGAGATATTACCCCAAACGCAACAAGAAGCGATTGATGAATGAAGCACTCAATCAGACATTGGTTCGTACCTTCAGTACCTCTTTGACGGTATTTATCACTATCGGAACCATCTTCCTGTTTGGCGGTGAAAGCATTCGCGGATTCTCATTTGCCATGTTGATCGGTACAATCATAGGCGTTTACTCCACATTGTTCATTGCCTGTCCTATAGCTTATGAAATTCAAAAGAGGCAACTGAAAATTATTGATGACGACTACGATGATGAAAAACCTCTATCCAAAAAACCCGAAATGAAAGGCAAAGCCGACAACAAACAAATAGAAAAATAATTGTTAATACAAGTTTTATAAAAGCCGAAAAACCCTTGTTGACATTATTTCAACAAGGGTTTTTTATTGAGCAACGCTGAAAAACATTCCACACATTCATCTGCCCCCCTAAAAAAGATTGCAAATATTTTTTTATCTTTGTATGTTTGACATACAAAAAGCTTATTCCATTTCAGTTTTCAATAAATTTTCATTGTAGAAACCGCCATATATTTTTTTTAACGATGGATTATTCACAAATACCTTCTCCTTGTTACGTGTTGGATGAAACTGCTTTTCGAAAAAATCTGGAATTGATTCGTACGGTAAAGGAAAAATCCGGTGCCGATATTATACTGGCTTTCAAGGCATTTGCCATGTGGAAAGTTTTCCCTATTTTGAAAGAATATAATCTGAACTGTGCTGCTGCAAGTTCACTGGCAGAGGCCAAATTGGCTTTCGAAGAGTTGGGGGAAAAAGCCCACACCTATTCTCCGGCTTTTACCGAAAAAGAATTTTCTGAAATAACTTCCTGCAGCAGCTACATTACTTTCAACTCCATTCGACAGTTTGAGCAATTCTATCCTCAGGCGGAAAAAGCAGGAATTTCATGCGGATTGCGTATTAATCCCGAATATTCAACAGTAAAAACAGCTTTGTACAATCCGTGCTCTGCCGGTTCGAGATTGGGAATGACTGCCGATTCGCTGGGCGATCAACTCCCTGAAGAGGTGGAAGGATTGCATTTTCATACCTTGTGCGAATCGACTTCATATGAATTGGAAAAAACACTTGAAGTGGTAACACGAAAATTCGGGAAGTTTTTTCCGCAAATTAAATGGATAAATATGGGCGGCGGCCATTTAATGACAAAAGAAGGATACAATACAGAACATTTGATTTCACTTATTCAGTCGTTTAAATCATCTTTTCCCCATTTGGAAGTAATTCTGGAACCGGGAAGCGCTTTTGCATGGCAAACAGGCGTGCTGGTTTCTTCCGTCGTTGACATTGTGGAAAATAACGGCATCAAAACTGCCATGCTGGATGTCTCGTTTTCCTGCCACATGCCCGATTGCCTTGAAATGCCTTATAAACCGGTAATTACAAATGCAACTGATGAGCAACCGGGAAAACCAACCTACCACATGGGTGGAAACAGCTGTTTGGCAGGCGATTTTATGGGTTCGTGGTCGTTCGACAAGGAATTGAAAATTGGAGATCGTATTGTTTTTGAAGACATGATGCATTATACAATGGTAAAAACTACCATGTTCAATGGCGTTACTCACCCGGCAATTGGTATCTGGACTCAAGACAACAAATTCAAATTGATCAGGCAATTTGGATACGAAGATTACAAACAACGTTTGTCCTGAAATATTTTCATAAATAGAAATTAAAAAAACATTAATTATGAAATGGTTAGGGAATATATTATGGTTGATTTTTGGCGGTCTCATTATTTCTGTCGAATATTTGATAGCGAGTATTTTGCTCATGATTACCATTATCGGAATTCCTTTTGGACTGCAAACGCTCAAATTGGCCGGTTTGGCCTTGTGGCCATTTGGCAATGAAGTAAAACCCGGTGCTTCGGAAGGAAATTTGCTTTCGGTGATTATGAATGTTTTTTGGATTTTAGTTGGTGGATTTTGGATTGCCATCACGCATCTGATTTTTGGGGCATTGTTGGCTATAACCATCATCGGATTGCCTTTTGCCATGCAACATTTTAAACTTGCTGCGTTAGCTCTCACACCTTTCGGAAAAGAAATTTCTACCATTTAAAAACACAGAAGCAGAAGTCAGTTTATAAGGGTGAACTGATTACACCGCTGAAATTCGTGTTTTTAAGTTCTATATTCATTTTGCAGAAAATGTCTATAGATACAGATTCATTTCTTTTTTTCGCAAATCATGGAGTAAAATTAAGCAGCCGAGAATTAGCATATAAAATAAAAGTTGATTTTTTTATAAAATTTCATACTATTTTTTGTCAACATCAGTTAAATATATCGTTTTGTGTTTGTGGTTATGTATTTGGTGATGTTTTTGCAGTTTTTGCAGTTTCTGTCGTTAATACTTTTTTGAAGTTTCAACTCAAATTTTTAAAATTCGAGCGTTGTTCACACGTATTCAGGACAAAGCAAATTAATTTTTTCAATATAACGAATTAATTTCCAGCGATATAAATTTAAAATAAATCAAATAGTTAAAAATCTTAATTGTTTTTATCATGCAAGAAATCAAATTTTACAAAGGCGAAAACATCCCCCTCGAATTGCACAAAGTCAGAGTAGTACAAAAATTACATCTGGTACCAATCGAAAGGCGCTTGGAAGCCTTGCAGGAAGGCGGTTACAACACTTTCAGACTAAGTACAAAAGACGTTTTTCTGGACATGCTCACCGATAGCGGAACCAATGCCATGAGCGATAACCAAGTGGCTGCCATGATGCAGGCTGATGACGCTTATGCCGGTTCGCAGAGTTTTTACAGACTACTCAAAGCTGTTCAGGAGGTTTTGGGGAAAAATTATTATCTACCTGTCCATCAGGGACGTGCTGCCGAAAATATAATTTCTTATGCTTATGTGAAAAAAGGAAGTGTCATCCCAATGAACTACCATTTTACGACAGCTATGGCGCACATAACCCAATATGGCGGAAAAATAGCCGAACTGCTCTACGATGAAGCTTATGTAATTGATTCCTCGCATCCTTTCAAAGGAAATATGAACCTCGAAAAACTGGAAGAAATTATTCAGATACATGGCGCAGAAAATATCCCATTTATTCGTATGGAAGCATCAACCAATCTGATTGGCGGTCAACCTTTCTCGGTTCAGAATTTACGCGATGTTAGAGCTATTGCCGATAAATATAATATTCGTCTGGTACTCGATGCCAGCCTGATTGGTGAAAATGCTTATCTGGTAAAGCTTCGGGAAGAAGAGTTTAAAGATGCCTCGTTGGGCGAAATACTGAAAACCATGACCGGACTGGCCGATTTGGTATATTTTTCTGCACGTAAACTCAGCTCATCACGTGGAGGCGGAATTTGCACCAATAGTGATAAAATTTATCACGAATTGGAAGCGCTGGTTCCACTTTTTGAAGGATTTCTCACCTATGGTGGAATGTCGGTACGCGAAATGGAAGCTATGGCCGTTGGTTTGTACGAAACATTGGATGAAACCATGATTTGCCAAAGCCCCGATTTTATTAAATATCTTGTAAATGCACTCGATACCAAAGGCATTCCCGTTATAAAACCAGCCGGCGTACTTGGCGTTCATCTGGATGCCATGCAAATTTGCGCTCACATTCCTCAAAAGGAATATCCGGCAGGTGCCCTCGCCGCAGCTCTTTTCCTGATTTCCGGCATTCGGGGAATGGAAAGAGGTTCTATTTCAAATCAACGCGACGAATATGGTAACGAAACCTACGCCGACATGGAATTGTTGCGTTTAGCCGTTCCGCGCCGGGTGTTTACTTTGTCGCAAATTAAATACGTTGAAGACCGTGTAAATTGGCTGTACGATAACCGCCAGCTCATCGGAGGACTTCGATTTGTGTATGAACCGCCCGTTCTGCGCTTCTTTATGGGAGGTCTGGAACCGGTTAGCGATTGGCCGCAGAAACTTATGGCAAAATTTAAGGAAGATTTTGGTGATAGTCTTTAACAGTTATAATCAAAAAAGGAGGATTTTCTCCTCCTTTTTTGTTGAAGAAAAGCTTTCAAAAAAAATTTCCACACACAATAAATCATGTCCTTTATTCCATACATAAAACTTCTGATTAAATTTAAATTTTATCTTCATTCAGATTTTAGAAACACTGACCATCACTGATTCGCCACTAAATATTATCTTGTTGATTTACAATATTTTATTTATAAATCCAATAAGGTATTGACAAACAAATAATGTATTGCTCCATTAAACTCCGGGTTTGGCTGTTTTTGTTATTTCTCTTGGTTCCGCTTTATGCGCTTAAAGCACAGAATACGACAGGAAATAGCGTCGGAAGATATGCGATTTCGGGAGTGGTGGTTGATTCGGTTGATCAAAGCAAATTGGAATTGGTTACGATTTCGCTGATCAGCGCTCGAAGCGATTCGCTTGTTGTAGGTACTACAACGGATCAGGCAGGGCGATTCGAACTGAAGAATGTCGTTCAGGGTAAATATAAATTGCGATTGAGCTACATCGGATACAAGCCGGTCGAGAAAGTGGTCGATCTGTCGCTTGCATCCTCCGCAAGGATTAATCTGGGCACCATTGTGCTTTCGCCATCCGAAGTGAAGCTCAACGAAATTACCATTGTTGCCCAAGTTCCCGAAATGCAGGTGCGCGAAGACACTGTCGAATACAACGCTGCGGCGTTTAAAGTGCCGGAAGGGGCTGTAGTGGAAGATCTACTGAAACGTCTCCCGGGTGTGGAGGTCGACAACGAGGGAAAAATAAAGACGGCAGCCGGCAAAACTGTTCGAAGAGTGTTTGTGGACGGAAAGGAGTTTTTCGGAAACGATCCGAAAATGGCAACCAAAAACCTTAATGCCGACATGGTGGACAAGATTCAGGTAGTTGAAAAACAATCGGATTTGGCAATTCTGACCGGCGTGGAAGACGACGATCCGGAGACCATTATCAATATCACGATTAAGAAAGGCATGAAGCAGGGTTGGATTGGAAATGTGAATGGTGGAATCGGAAATATGACCCGAAACCCATCGGCCGATCAGTCGAGATATACGCTGAATGGAAATGCCAATCGGTTTTCGGACAATGATCAGCTATCGTTGATTGCCAATGCCAACAATATCAACGAACGAGGTTCGACTAATCGACAAAATGCGGTGCGCATGAGTCGAGGTAGCGGCGATAGCGGAGGTGGAATCACCAGCTCGAACGTATTTGGCATAAATACGGCCGACGTTATCGGCGATAAATTGAAAATTGGTGGAAATGCCTCCTACAATTATGGCGACAATAATATCATTAGGAAAGACCATCGTACCAACTTTTTCGAAAACGACAGTACGACTTATCGATTTTCCAATTCTTCGTCGCGTGATTTCAACAACAATTTTTCTTTCTCAGCCAAACTGGAATATAATCCGGATACGCTCACAACGATTCTCGTTACACCTTCGTTTTCGCGCAACTGGTCTTTGTCGCGACAATCTTCGGCGCAGCAAACGCATATCAATGCCGAAGACGGAGAATTGGCAAATGAGAGTGCTTCGAACAACCGGTTGAATTCCGACGGAACCGATCTGGGACTGCAAGTGGATATTTCTCGTAAACTTTCGAAGAAAGGACGTCGTATCAGCTTTAGCGGATCGTTCAACACGAGTAAAAATACGGGATCGGGCAACAATATTTCCGAAACCGACATTTATGCTCCGACGGTGAGGATAACACGTCTCAACCAGCAATCGAACTCCGAAGCCGATCGCAATTCGGCCAATTTCAGATTCACTTATGTAGAACCAATTGCGAAAAATTATTTTCTAAATTTTGCCTATAATGTACAGCGTAACACCACTGAAAATCTGAGAAGAACTTTCGATTACGATTCCACGCTGCTCGATTATACCCATATGAATCCGGAGTATAGCAAAAGTTCCGAAAATCTGACGACATCACAGAACATTCGGTTAAACTTTCGTGCACAATTACCGAAATATTCCTATAATATCGGCATCAATATTGCGCCATTGTATATCAACAGCAAAAGTTTTATCGACAATTGGTTTCAAAACGGAACAGATTCCGTTGTATTCGATCCTCAACCGAGAAAAGCCGTGAATTATGCTCCCCAGCTTGAGTTTAATTATCGTATGGGAGATAAGGCTATCCGAAAGAATTTTCGGTTTCGCTACAACGGCAGTACTCGCCAACCTTCGATTGATCAACTCGACCCTACGCCCAATACGACAAATCCACTGAATATTCGGACGGGTAATCCCGATTTGCTTGCTTCGTTCAACCATAACAGTTCATTGGAATATAATTACAACCATCGGGAAAAACAACGTTCGTTAACGGCTACCTGGAATTATAGTTACGTCCAAAATGATATAGTGAATTTCACTTCTTACGAAGACGGAGTTCAGCATACTATGCCGATAAATGTCAGTGGATCGTGGAATACCAACGGAACATTGCTTTATGCCGGTGCACTTGACAAAAAAATGAAGTTGAAATTTACGACGCATACCAATATGGGATATCAAAATCAAATCGGCTATACACGCGTAAATAAAGAGAGTCAAAAGAATATTTCCAAGACATCCAACCTTTCGGAATCCTTAAGTTTGAGTTACAACAACGACTGGTATTACGGTCAATTTCGGGGAACCGTCAATTATTCCAATACGGATTATTCCCTCGAGCATCTGAATTCGCAACATTCCTATCGATATAATCTTTCGTACAATACCCAACTCACACTGCCCAAATCGTTTTCGATTTCGAGCGATATTCGCTGGACGGCTAATCGAGGACTTTCTGCCGGATACAACAAGGACGAGATCATCTGGAATGCACAAATCAGTAAATCGTTCCTGAAAGGAAATAGGGGACAGTTGCGTCTGATCATCAACGACATTCTGCAACAACGTCTGAATATCAGTCGTAATGTCGGCTCCAACTACTTATCCGATTCCGAAACCAACGCATTGACGAGTTATTTCATGTTGAGTTTCTCTTATCGCATGCGAGCCCTGAACGGCGGAGGTCGTGGAAGAATGGAACGATTCGAGCGAAAAAGGGATAACCCGTTGTGATTTGCTTTCAAAATTTATATCTTTGATATTCTGATACAACTTTCAATTTGGGGAATTACTATCTCATAAGTTGTGATTTGCTTTCAAAATTTATATCTTTGATATTCTGATACAACAATTTTCATACTATTCAGCAAACTTTTTCCGTTGTGATTTGCTTTCAAAATTTATATCTTTGATATTCTGATA
>Ga0208695_1001630_pt1 | contig 18244 bp, 17 predicted proteins | sample AD_UKC111_MetaG_FD_184449 | JGI IMG/M metagenome (GOLD analysis project Ga0208695, IMG submission 184449) | Active sludge microbial communities of municipal wastewater-treating anaerobic digesters from Hong Kong - AD_UKC111_MetaG (SPAdes)... | ecosystem: Engineered > Bioreactor > Anaerobic >...
ATCGAAGGGCTTCATCTCGAGAACGCCGTTCACATCGGCGGGGTTGTTCAGGGTTCCCTCGAAAACCGCGGCTCCTTCCGGCAACGCTTCCCGGTGACCCGTTTCGAAGCTGTCGAAGATCGTCACGTCAAATCCTTCATCCAGCAGGCGCTTCACCATGTGCGAGCCGATATACCCCGCACCTCCGCAAACCAGGATCCGTTCCATTCGAGCCAGACCTCCTATGCCTTGTAGAGAAGAGCGATTCCCGAAACGATCAGGGCTAGAGCTACCCCTTGCCGCAGGCCCAGCGGCTCCCCCCAGACGAAGTGAGCCAGGACAACGACCGCGACGTAGCTCAGCGACACGCTGGGATAGGCGACCGAAAGGGGGATTTTCTTCAGGGCCACGATATAGAAGAGCGAGGCAAAGCCGTAGGAGAACAGCCCCGCAAGGGTGGCAGGGTTCAGGAAAAGGCGGAGTCCCTCGGTTTTCGAGAGGGATCCGGTTTTCAGGAAATACTGCCCCAGGACCGTCAGTCCGATGGAGACCGCCAGGGCCAAAAGGTGCATCATCGTTCGAAGACCGCCACGACCGGGGTGTGGTCCGAGGGTTTTTCCCAGGAGCGCGGGAGGCGGTCCACCCAACAGTCCACGGAGGTGTCCGCAAGGCATTTCGTGGCCAGGACGTGATCGATGCGCCAGCCGATGTTCCGGGCCAGGGAATCCTTGACCCGGTAGTCGAAGAAGGAAAACTCCCCCTCGCCGGGACGGTGCTTGCGGAACACGTCCACCAGCCCCCATCCCCGAACCGCCTCGAACGCCCGCTTCACGTCCTCGTGGAAACAGACGTGATCGCGCTTGTTCTCGGGATGGGTCACGTCGATGTCCGTGGGGGCCACGTTGAGGTCCCCGACCCAGAGGACCGGTTCCTCCGGGGAGCACTCCCTCTCCAGGAGAGCGCGCATCCGCCGGAAGAAACGGAGCTTGTAGGCAAAGTCCGGATGGTCCAGGGCCTTCCCCTGGGGGACGTAGGTGTTGATCAGGAACAGTCCTCCAAGCCGTCCACGAATGAGGCGGGGTCCATCTTCCGGCTCTTCCCCGTCGCTGAAACCGATCCGCACCTCCGACAGCGGTTCGAGGGAGGCGATGGCCACGCCGCTCGTCGCCTTCTGGCCCCGAAAAACGACGGAATATCCCAGCCGAAGGAACGGCTCGGGGTCAAACTCAACGTCCTGGACCTTCGTTTCCTGGAGACACAGCACGTCCACTCTGTTATCATTGAGCCAGCGCGTCACCGCAGGCATGCGGCTCCGGATCGAATTCACGTTGAACGTTGCGACGCGGAAAAGGGCCATCGGGACACTCCTCCTCCATCCTCTTTATGCCCATTGTATGGGATGTCCCTGGAATGACAAGGAGTCTCCCTGAAGGAAGGGATTGCCATCCGGAAAAAGCGGAAACCGTTTCCCCTCTGGCTCCTCCCCTTCGTTTCGGTCATCCTTTTCGGCCTGCTGGGCATGCGGTTCATCCTGGGACTTTCCTGGATGGATTCCCTGTACTACGTGACGACCACCCTGACGACCGTCGGGTACAACCCGCCGGCGAACCTGACCGATGAAGGAAAGCTGTTTATCGTCGTCTTTCTTGCCGTTGGAATCCTGGTGATCGGGCTCACCCTGGGACAGCTCGCGGAAAAAGTCCTGAATCGCCAGATCCTGGACGCCCTGGGCAGAAGGAGGGACCGCCGCTTGGAAAAACTATCGGGCCACTGGATCGTCTGCGGGCTTGGGCGCGTGGGCTTGAGCGTCGCAGAAGCCATCGCCGAAGAAAACCTGACCGTCGTGGTCCTGGACATCGACGAGTCGAAGCTTGAACTGGCAAGGGAAAAAGGGTGGTACGCCCTCAAGGCGGACGCCACGCACGAAGAAAACCTTCGCGCGTGTGCGGTGGAGCGCGCCGCCGGACTGGTCGTTTCAACCTCGAACGATGCCAACAACGTCTACGTCACCGTTTCGGCGCGTTCCCTGAACAAGGGCCTGCGCATCATTGCCCGGGCCAACGACCCCCAATCTTCCGGGATCCTCTACCGGGTCGGAGCCGACAAGGTCGTGAACCCCCTCCTGGCGGGCGCCAGCGCCATGGCACGGGCGGCCGTCAAGCCCGCGGTGTCGGATTTCCTGGAGATCGTTCACATTTCCCGCCAGTTCGACCTCGATTTCTATTCCATCACCCTGGCTTCCGACAGTCCCCTTGTCGGACTTTCCCTCTCCGAAAGCCCCCTTCGTTCGCGGTACAATGTCCTGGTCGTGGCCGTGAAGACCCGGGAAGAGCAGATGGTCTACAATCCCCAGGGCAGTCACGTCTTCCGGGAGGGCGACGAACTGGTGCTGCTGGGTCCCCGCGCTGCGACTCCGGAACTGAGAAGGATCGCCAGCGGCCTCGGAACCGTTTAACCTAAAGCAGAGCAACCTTTTTTCTTTCCATCCGATTGACGCACCCCCCTTCGAGGGTTACAATATTTATGGCTCATCAATGATGAGCCATAAATATTGGCAGGGAGGTGCCGTCGTGCTGTCGGGACCCAGGGAACAGGAGTATCTGATCCTCGAGATCCTTTCGGAAGCCACCACTCCCCTTGGAGCCGGCGCCATCCGCCAGGCCCTCGAAGACCGGGACATGCTCCTGAGCGAAGCCACGGTGGGCCGATTGCTCCGCGAGCTCGATCACCGGGGATACACGCGAAAATCCGGCTTCCAGGGACGAAGCCTTTCCCCCAAGGGCGCCGAACGTCTTGAATCCCTCCGCGAGGAGCGGGGGCATGCCGTTTCGGCCAATATCCTCCTGGAAGAACTGAAAAGCCAGGGCATCGAGAAAATCCTGGACGTCCTCGTGGCCAGGCGCGCCATCGAACGGGAAACGGCCCGCCTGGCGGCCCGCATGGCTACCCCCGAGGAGATCGACCGCCTCCGCGACCTGCTGGCCAAGCAGGAAGAAGCTCTTCAAAGAAAAGAAAGCGTTGCCCCCTTCGACGCGGCCTTTCACCGGGAAATTGCCCGCATCTCCCGCAACGCCATTCTCGCTGCCGCCGTCGACCTCATCCGCCAGGACGTGAAGCTCGGCCCCGCCTTCGAGTACGCCCGCAAGAAAGCGGCCAGCACGCTGGGCTCGGACCACAAGTCCATCATCGACGCCATCGCGGACCACGACGAGGACCGGGCGGAGAAGGCCATGGTGATGCACGTGGAAAACACCCTTCGGGACGTCCAGCGGTACCTCGACGCGAATCCCGAGCTCAGGAAGGAGACCCGCCGATGATTTCCTTCACCAAGGTTCACGGGAACGGAAACGATTTCATCGTCATCGAAAACCTCGACCGCCGGTTCGAGACGGAAGAGCTTTCCCGGATCGCGAGCACGCTCTGCCGGAGAAAAACCGGCATCGGGGCCGACGGCATCCTCGTGGTCGAACCCTCTCAAAGGGCGGACCTTACGATGAGGATCTTCAACAGCGACGGATCCGAGGGGGAAATGTGCGGAAACGGGGCTCGGTGTTTCGCCCGGTACGCCTTTGAAAACCGCCTCGCCGGCGAAACCATGGCTTTCGAAACCCTCGCGGGGACCATGCGCGCCGAGGTGAAGGCCCCCAACGTGATCCTGGACATGGGAACGATCGACTGCTCGAAGGGCCTCTTTGACGAAACGATTTCGCTTCTGGGGGAAACGTTCCCCCTGTCGGCCCTGAGGGTCGGCGTCCCGCATTGCGCTCTCTTCATGGACAACCTTTCCGAGCGGAACCGGAACGACCTCGTCCTCCTGGGCAGGACGCTCCGCCACGACGCCTTGCGCTTCCCCCAGGGGGTCAACGTCAACTTCGTCCAGAACCTGGGAGAGGGGAAACTCCTCGTGACGACCTACGAACGCGGCGTGGAGGACCTGACGGATTCCTGCGGAACCGGGTCCACCATGAGCGCCATCGCCGCGGTGAAACGCTGGGGGCTGTCCTCGCCGGTCAGGGTCCTGAACCCGGGCGGCGTGAACATCGTTCACCTGGACTGGGAGAATGACGGCCGCTTCTGCAGTGCCCGCCTTGAAGGGCCCACCGCGCTGGTGGCCCGGGGGGCGGTCCTGGAAGAGGCCGGATTGTAAGGGAGGGAGCCCCTGGAAAACGGACCTTCTTTTGAACTTGGCAGCAACCTGCGCGCCGGGGCGGGATCCCTTCCGGAGGGGCCGCCCTGTCCAGGAGTCCGGAAACCCATACCCGTGGAAGAGAAGGAGGAATGCCCAGTGAGAAGAATGCTGTCTTTCGTTCTGGTCCTGGTTTTCTGCCTCGCCCTTGGCGGAGCCGCCCTGGCGGCGGACACCATCAAGATTGGACACACGGTCTCCCTTACCGGCGGGGCCTCCATGTGGGGGCAATCGGAAAAGCTGGCCCTGGACCTTCTGATCAAGAAGATCAACGCACAGGGCGGGGTCCTGGGGAAAAAGCTCGAGCTGATCAGCTACGATAACCGCAACGACGCGGTCGAGGCCGTCAACGTGGCCCGCCGCCTCGTCAACGACGGCGTGGTCGCCGTCATCGGCCCGGCACAGAGCGGCAACTCCATCGCCACTGCGCCGGTCCTCGAAAACGCGAAGATTCCCATGGTCGTCACCACCGCCACCAACCCCTACGTCACGATCGATAAGAGAACCGGCAAGGTTCGCCCCTTCGCCTTCCGGCCCTGCTTCATCGACCCCTTCCAGGGAACGGTCGCCGCGAAGTTTGCCTACCGGGACCTGAAGGCCAGGACCGCCGCCATCCTCTATGACGTCGGCTCCGACTACGGGCAGTGGCTGGCGAAGTACTTCGAGGAGGCCTTCACGAAGGAAGGCGGCAAGGTCGTGGCCAAGGAGGCCTTCCGCTCGGAGGAGCTGGACTACCGCGCCCAGCTGGGCAAGATGCGCCCGCTGAATCCTGACGTGATCTTCATCCCCACCAGCCAGAAGGAGGCTGCCATGGCCGCCAAGCAGGCGAGAGACCTCGGCATCAAGGCCCGCCTGATGGGCACCGACAACTGGGGCAGCCCTGACCTCATCGAGCTTGGCGGGGAGGCGATCAACGGGGGCTATTTCGTCAACCTGACCGACCTGGCCGACCCGGCCATCAAGAACTTCGTGGCCGAATACCGCAAGGCGTACGGCGCCGACCCCGTCCTTCCGAACCCCGTCATGGCCCAGGACGCGCTGCTCATGATCGTGGACGCGATCAAGCGCGCCAAGAGCACGGACGGCACCAAGATCGCCGCGGCCCTCGCCACGACCAAGAACCTGCAGGTCACGAGCGGTCCTTTGACCATCGACCCGAAGACCCACGACCCGCTGGACAAGCCGGCCGTCATCCAGAAAGTCGACGTGGCCACCAAGTCCTTCCCGTTCGTGAAGAAGTTCTATCCGGGCGGCAAGTAGGTGTTTCCTGAGGAGGCTCCGCCCTCCCGCGGCGGGGCCTCCCCTGTTCCTGGGAAAGCAAGATAGGAGGGACCCCATGTTCCTGCAGACCGTCGTCACGGGGCTTTCAATCGGGGGGATCTACGCGCTCATGGCCGTCGGCTACTCCCTGGTCTTCAGCGTCCTTTCCTTCAGCAACTTCGCCCACGGAGCCGTCATCATGCTCGGGGCCTACATCGGCCTGGGCCTCGTCACGAAGCTTCACTTCGGCCTTGGGCTCGTGGTTTCCGGAGCCATGGCGGGAGCCGGGCTTATCGCCATCGTCAACGAAAAGCTCGCCTACAGCCTCCTTCGCAAGCGCAAGGCCCCGTCCCTCTACCTCATGATCTCGGCCATGGGCTGTGCCGTGTTCCTGGAAAACATGGTCTACGCCACCATCGGATCCCGTTTCTACGCGTTTCCCGAGTTCTTCAAGCAGAGCGTCCTTTGCCTCTTCAACGGCACCTGCAACATCGCCCTGCTCGACCTGTTTGCCTTCGGCATCTCCATCCTGGCGATCCTCGGGCTTCATCTCTTTCTGATCCACACGCGCACCGGAATTGCCATCCGGGCGGGGGTTTCCGACATGACCATGTGTTCCCTCATGGGCGTCAACCTGGACCGTCTCATCTCCATCGTCTTCTTCCTGGCAGGAATCTTCGGGGGAGCAGCGGGGGTCTTTCTCGGCATCAAGTACCTCGTCTACCCGACGATGGGATGGGTCACCAACAAGGCCTACATCGCTGCCGTCATCGGGGGACTGGGGAGTCTTCCAGGGGCGCTTCTGGGCGGCCTGATCCTGGGGGTGCTCGAAACCTTCGTTTCCACCTACGTGTCCAGCGTCATGCGGGACGTGTTCAGCTTCGGCCTGCTGATTGCCCTCCTGGTCTGGCGCCCCAACGGCCTCTTCGGCCGAGACACGGGAGAGAAGGTGTGATCCGATGAATTACGTCCTTTCCATCGTCACTCTCGCGGGAATCAACATGATCGCCGTGCTGGGCCTTTCGATCTTCACGGGGTTCACCGGCCTGTTCTCGTTCGGCCACGCGGCCCTGGTGGGCATCGGGGCCTACGCCTCGGCCATCCTGACCTACTACTACTTCGTCCCCTTCCCGATCGCCCTGGTTGCCGGCATGGCCGCCTCGGCCCTGGTCAGCCTCGTCATCGGGATCCCGACCCTGAGGGCCCGGCTTCGGAGCGACTACTTCGCCATCGCCATCCTGGGCTTCGGAGAGGCGCTGCGGGTCATCCTGGAGAACCTCGAGATCACCAACGGCGCCCGCGGACTGCCCGGCATCGAGCCCTTCACGACGCTGCCCATCGTCGCGGGGTGCCTGGCCGTTTCCGTCTGGGTCGCGTCGAACTTCCTCCGCAGCCGGTACGGAGCGGCCTGCATCGCAGTCCGGGAGGATCCCGTTGCGGCGGAGATGGCGGGGATCAACCTGTTCCGTACCCGGTTGCTCTCGCTGGTGGTGAGCGCCGCTTTCTGCGGGCTCTCGGGAGGCCTTCTCGCACACTTCCTTTCGTTCATCCAGCCCGTCATGTTCACGCTGGTTCAGTCCACCGCGCTTCTCGCCGCGGTCATCGCCGGAGGCATGGGCAGCATCTCGGGGCCCCTCATCGCCTCGTTCATCTTCATCGCGATGCCCGAGGCCCTGCGCGTGGCCCAGATGTGGCGCCTGGTGGCTTACGGGCTCGTGCTCGTTTTGATCATGCTCTTCCGGCCCCAGGGGCTGATGGGCTACCAGGAACTCACCACCTTCTTCAGGAGGTCCGGACATGAGCGCCGCTCTGCTTGAGGTGAGGGGACTCACGAAAGCGTTCGGAGGCATCCGGGCGGTGGACGACCTGTCTTTTTCCGTCGCCCCCGATGCCATCACCGGCATCATCGGCCCCAACGGCGCGGGAAAGACCACCGTCTTCAACCTCGTGACGGGGGTTTACCGGCCCGATGCCGGCAGCATCGACTTCGAGGGACGGTCGCTTCTGGGCATCCGCCCGGACCAGATCGTCGGGGCCGGGATCGCAAGAACCTTCCAGAACATCCGCCTGTTCAACCGGAGGACCTGCCTGGAAAACGTGCTCACCCCGCTGCTCCAGAAAGCCCCCTACAGCGTTCCCGCGGCCCTCCTGAGAACCCCTGGAGTCCGGCGGATGGACCGCGAGCTCCGGGAAAAATCACGCTTTCTCCTGGCCGAGATGGGCCTCGAGAAACTGGCGGACGTCCAGGCATCGGCCCTGCCGTACGGCCTGCAGAGAAAGCTCGAGATCGCCAGGGCGCTGGCCATGGAACCTCGGCTGCTTCTCCTGGACGAACCCGCGGCGGGGATGAACCCGGAGGAGTCCCGGGCCTTATCGGCCCTGATCGAGGAAATCCGGGAACGCTTCAACCTGACCATCCTCCTGATCGAGCATCACATGGACGTGGTCATGCGGGTCTGTTCCCACATCGTGGTCATGAATTTCGGGGCGCTGCTGGCCGAGGGACCGCCGGAGAAGGTGCGCACCGACGAAAGAGTGCTCCAGGCCTACCTGGGGAAGGAGTACCGGAATGCTTAGCGTGACGAGGCTCAACGTTCACTACGGGAAGATCCATGCCGTCCGGGATGCCAGCTTCCGGGTGGGAAAGGGCGAGATCGTCTCCATCGTCGGCGCCAACGGGGCCGGGAAATCGACGATCATGTGGACCCTGGCCGGCGTCCTGAAACCTTCCTCGGGAGAAATCCTCTTTGACGGAAAACCGCTGCCCGGGAAACCCCACGAGATCGTCCGGAGCGGCCTGGCCCTCGTCCCGGAGCGGAGACGGCTGTTTGCCGAGCTGACCGTGCAGGAAAACCTCATCATGGGGGCGTACCTCCGGCACGACAAGGCCATCGAGGAGGACCTGGAGAAGAATTTCGCCCTTTTCCCGATCCTGAAGCAGCGCCTGAAACAGTACGCCGGGACCCTTTCAGGCGGGGAACAGCAGATGCTCGCCATCGCCCGCGCCATGATGAGCTCCCCGCGCATGATCCTCTTTGACGAGCCTTCCCTGGGACTGGCCCCGATCGTGGTGGACACGCTCATGGAAACGATCCTCCAGCTGCGGGAGAACGGCATGACCGTCCTGCTGGTGGAGCAGAACGCGGGGCGAGCCCTGGAAATTTCCGACCGGGCCTACGTCCTCGACGTCGGGCACATCGCCAAGGAGGGGCCGGGAAAAGCCCTCCTGGACGACCCCGAAGTGCGGCGTGCCTACCTGGGGGAGCTGGCCTAGTTGTTCGACCCCTTCGGCTGGTTCGATTTCCTGCCGGAGCGAACCCGCCACCGCCTGGTTTCGGCCTTCGTGATCGCCGTTTGCGCGGCCCTCCTGGTCCTGCGGGTCCGGGAGTGGCCGCACTTTCTTTTCAAGCCCCTCTGGGTCGCCGAGGTGCTCATCTATTTCGTCTTTATCTGGATGTACGCCGTGCGGGTCGAGCCTGTCGACCGCTCCAGGGGAGTGCGGGAAATCGTCCTTCCTCTCGTAGCCGGCGCCCTGCCCTTCGCCTTCCTCCTTTTCCCCGTGAACCGCCAGGTCGTCTCGACCCGGGAGAGGGCCATGGTCCTGTTTGCGGCCATGACCCTTTTCACCTCGTTGACGATCTGGGGAATGGTGACGCTCCGGAAAGCCTTCAGCGTCACCGTGGAGGCCCGGACCCTCGTCACCGGGGGACCTTACCGGTTCATCCGGCACCCCATCTACACGGGGGAAGCCCTCACGGCCGCCATGGTCGTGATCCTGAGGCTTTCCCCTCTCAACGCCGCCCTGTTTGTCCTCTTCGCGGCCCTCCAGCTTTACCGCTCCCGCCTGGAAGAGCGAAAGCTCCTGCGGGTTTTCCCCGAATACCGTCAAACCGTGGGCTCGGCCTGGTGGTTCTGGAAAATCTGAAGGCTCCTAAAGGTCCTCCCGCCTTTTGAGGACAATGTGTACTATTTTATTTATCATTCCTTTGTCTTGATAAATAGACATTAAGATGTTATGCTTTCGTTGCCGCCTCCTTCCGTTTTTTCTTCCGGTCAAGGCGACATAAATCGGGCTGAAAGGAGCGTGGAGGCATGCGAAGGCGAATTGCCTGGAGCGCTTTTGTACTTCTAGTGCTGTTGTCGGCCGCCGTGGTGGGGGCTGCGACGTTCAACGTCGAGAAATGGAGCGGCGTCACAACCCTGCCGGTGAACCCTGAAACGGTCGACGGCCTGGTCAACGACCCCGAAAACAGCTACGCGTGGGCCATGGCGGAATACGGGGATTACCTTTACGTGGGAACGAACCGGAACTACATGAGGCAGATGTTCGAATCCATGTACGGGGAAGGTCCGCTGCCCATGGGGCTGGACAGCGCTTTTCCCCCGAAGAACGACTACGCGGGCAAGATCTACCGCAAGCGGCTCGACGGGACCGGCGACTGGGAACTCTTTTACGACTCGCCGCGGGTTACCGTCCTCATGGTGCCCAACCCGGCCAGCCCCGATGTCTATGAAGTGCAGCCAAACAAGATCCTGGACTACGGCTACCGAACGATGGAGGTCTTCAACAATTCTCTTTACATCGTTACCTATTCCTTCTTTGAAAGCCCATACTCGAGAGTCTTAAAGCTTCCGACTCCGACGGGCACGAGCGCCGACCTTCAGGAGGTTCTCCGGGTGGCCAACCAGGGGGGATCCGGCCTGCGCTCCATCGGGGCTTACAACGGAGCCCTCTTCATCGGGACAGAGGACCTGAACGTCTGGAGGAACCCGAGCCCCTCAGCCCAAACCCCGCTTGCTTCTCCGCCCATGATGACGATCGTGGAAGTCATGGGACGTCAGGTTCCCGTTACGATCAGCAACGTCGGTGGAAAAACGGGCTGGACGAATGTGGGCAACGCATCGAGCTTTCCCGGAGTTGCTTACCTGGCTGCCGAGACCCAGGGGTGGGGCGGCCTGTGGGACTTCATAAGTTTCAACGGCTGGCTCTACGCCTCCATAGCCGACCCGGTGAACGGTTTCGCCCTCTACAAAAGCAACGGGACGATCGCGTCCGGGGACCTCTGGACCTGGGTGCCCATCGTGGCCAGCCCGGACGTCAACGAGGGGGAGATTTACCCCTCCGGTCTCGGGAACAAGCAGAACACGGCCCTGACGATGACCCTCTTTAACGGGTACGTCTACGCGGGCACGTTCTCCAACTGGGAGAAACTGATCGCCTACATCATTGGGGGCGGCAGCGCAAGAGAAATCATGAGCACGTGGACTCCGCCCCAGGTCTACCGTTTCGACGGCGGCGACAATTGGGAGATGATCGTGGGGGATTACAGGTCCTCCGACAGGGCCGCAAGCCCCTACTTCACCGAGCCGCCCCTGAGCGGCTGGAGGGCCGGTTTCTACGACAATCCGGTCGTGTCGCAGGACAACTACTCCACGAACCGCTACATCTGGCGGATGACGGTCCACGACAACATGCTCTTCCTCGGAACAATGGACATGATGACGGTTCTCGAGGTGCTGGCGGAGAACACGAGCGGAGACCTCCAGCAGACCTTACAGGACTACGTTGAAAACCTGCACCTGGCCAACCCCAACAACCCGGCCGGATTCGACCTTTACGTCACCCCCGACGGGGTGAACATCCTCCCGATCACCCGTAACGGTGGCTTCGGGGAGCTCTTCGGCGGCACGGGAGACCGGTACAACTACGGGGCCCGGACCCTCGTCTCGGCCTCCGACGGGAACCTCTACCTCGGAACCGCCAACCCCTTCAAGGGCTGCCAGGTGTGGAAACTCGCGGTCGTTCCCGAAGGCGACGACGATGACGACACCGGCGGGGGCGGCGGTGGGGGCGGCGGCTGTTCGGCCATCCTGCCCGAACGGTTCTTCCTGCTGTTCCTCGTGCCGCTGCTTCTCTTCCTGGGCGCGATCCGGCAGGTGAAGTGACCTCGCGCACGAACGCCTGAAGCGTGGAAGGACCCGGCTCCCTGAAGGGGGCCGGGCCCTTTGCCTGCCTTGCTATTTCCCGCCCTTTCCGCTGCCGGAACCTCCAGGGCCCCCAGAGCCGTTCCCGGAACCCTGGCCCCCGGAACCCTGGCTCCCTCCGGTTCCGCTTCCGGCAGCCTGGCTTCCGCCTTGCCCCCCGCCTGCGCCTTGCCCGGGGCCGTTCCCGTCAAGGGCGCCCACCATGGCCTGAGCGGTGATCCGCTGCTGTGCCATGAGCCGGACCTGCAAAGCCAGGGCGGTCCCCCTGTCCCCGGGAGCGTCCTGCCGGACCCTTTCCCTGGTGTGCTGCATGATTCGGCTCATTTCGTGCAGGGCATACCCGGAAGAAGCGAGGGCCCCGGCTGCATCCGAGGCCGCCTGGACGCTCATCCCTGCCCGGACCGCGGACATGACTGTCGCCATCACCTGTACGGCGTTCTGTTCGCCGTAGGCCTTCACTCCCGAGGCCAACGCCGTCCCCAGGGCGGTGCCAACCTGGTGCGCCCGGGTGCGGATGCGATCCTGCAGCCGAACGGGGTCCTTTTCCTCGCCCGAGCGGATCCGGTCCTGCTCGAGATCCGCCTCGAGCACGGCATCCGCCAAAAAAGCCTGCTGAGCCGCAAGACGCTTTGCCGTCTGCGTTTCCAGGCGGGCCTGCACCATCGATTGAACCATCGCCTGCTGAAGGACCTCTTCCGGCAAGGGGGCGGGGACTTCCGCCCCCGAAGCCGGCATTCCCGATGCCAATGCAGCCAGAACACCGAAAAGCATCGTCGCAAAAACCGTCATCCTTCTCATCTTCGTCTTTTCCCTCCCGCGTTCAGGTTTCGGACCTCAGAGCGATCCGCCGCGATCGTCCAGGCCCAGCAAGTCCAACCAGGCGGCGCTGGCCGGATCCGTTTTCCCCTGCTCTTTTTCGATGAAGGCCACGTGGAGCGTCAGCAATTCCATGTCCGTTCTCAGGGCCCCGATGGCCTCGACCAGGCGGCGGACCCGCTCCCAGTCCACGTCTTTCTGCCGCAGGAGACGGGCAACCTCCCTCTGGTAGCCGGTCACGGCCTCGGAAAGGGGGAGGGCGGCCAAGGCCGCTTCCCGGCGGAGGGGATCCGGGGCCTTTTCCCACAGGGCTGCCGATGCGACCCTGCTGTAGGAAGGCGGCAGGCTTCGGGTCGCTTTCTGCTGCCCCCACCAGGCTCCACCCAGGAAAGCGAAGGCCGCGACGGCAGCAGCGGCCGCCAGGAACACCGCTTTCGGAAACCGGGGGGAAAACCCGGGTTCCGGGATCTTCGGACAGGAGGGAGGAACCGGCAAGTCCTTTCCGCTCTCCAGGAACGAATCCACCCGGCCGAACGCCCGGATGGTTTCCCGGCAGCGGGGGCATTCAGCCAGGTGCAACTTGAGGGCTTTCCGCTCCTGCGGGCTGCATTCCCCGTCCATGACCTTGGAAATCAGCACTTCCATTTTTTCGCAGGACTCACTCATCGGTTGTTGCCTCCTCTTCGAACCCGCCCTCCGAAAGGGCCTTTCTCAACGCCTTTCGGGCACGGCAGATCCTTGCGGCCACTGCGTCTTCCGATACCCCCTCTTGGAGGGCGATCTCCCGGTAGCTCAGGCCCCCGATGACCGCGAGCAACAGGGCGTTCCGTTGCGCTTCGGGGAGGGTCGCCAGGGCAGCCCCGATCCTTTCCCGTTCCTCGAAAAGGGACCATTCCTCTTCGACCATCTTGGAAGGGAAGAAATCTCCTTTTTCCTCTTCCGCTGAACAATCCACGGGAAGGGGCCTTTTTTTCCGCCACCGGCTTCGTACCGCGTTCCCGGCGATCCGAAACAGGAAGGCACCGAACCGTTCACGGGAACGGTACCGGGAGGCCGATCGAAAGACAGAGAGGAACGTCTCCTGGACGACATCCTCGGATTCGGCCCTGTCCGAAAGGGATCGGTAGGCGTAAGCCATCACCCGTCTGGACCAGCGGCGGTAAAGGGTCTCGAACGCGTTTCGGTCCCCCCTGCCGATCCGGGCCATGAGGCTGTCGTCGCTTTCCAGTTCCGCCTGCCGCTCCGCCGGATTGTTCGTCACGGTTCGTCCTCCCTGCTAGACAAAACGCGAAGACCCCCGTTTTCCTGACAGGGGGTCTTCGAAAAAGGTTCTTTACTTCAGGCGAACCTCCAGCAGCCTCCGGGCGTTGATGACCGCGAGGAGGGTCACTCCGACATCGGCGAAAACAGCCTCCCAGAGAGTCGCTTCCCCGAAAACCCCCAGGGCTAGAACCAGGCCCTTGAGGCCGAGCGTGAGGGCGATGTTCTGGCGGACAATCCGCCGGGTTTGGTGAGCGATCGTCAAGGCTTTCGACACCCTCGAAAGCCGATCGTCGGACAAAATGGCGTCTGCCGTCTCAAGGGCGGCATCCGCGGAAGCCCCTCCCAGGGCGATGCCGACGTCCGCACGTGCCAGGGAAGGGGCGTCGTTCAGGCCGTCCCCGACAAAGGCCACCCGGCCCCGTTCGGCCGGATCCATCGCCAGGACCTTTTCGAGCTCCTCGACTTTCCGTTCGGGCAAAAGCCCAGCCCGGTAGTCGTCCAGCCCGAGTTCCCCGGCCACCTGGCGGGCATTTTCCTCCCGGTCCCCCGAGAGCATGACGATCCGCTTCACGCCGGCTCGCCTCAGCGCACGGACAGCTCCGGCCGCCTCTTCCCTGACGGCGTCCGACAGGAAGAACCTTCCCGCGTAATTCCCCTCCACCGCCAGGTTGACGGTCATTCCCGGGAAGGAAGGTTCAGGAGGGACGGGAACCCCCTCCGCCTCCAGCCAGGCCGCGGTTCCGGCCAGGACCCGCCTGCCCCCCACCAAGGCCGACAGGCCCCGCCCCAGGGATTCCCGGATGTCCTTTACATCCAGAAAGAGGGATTCCGGAGAAACGAGTCCAACGAGAGCCTTGGCGGCCGGGTGAACGGACCAGGCCTCCGCCGATGCCACGAGGCGCCGGTTTTCCGCCTCGTCGAAGCCCGGAGCTGTTTCGGAGGACACCACTTTCAGCACACCGTGCGTCAAGGTTCCCGTCTTGTCGAACAGAACGGTCTTCACGTCTGCGAGGGCATCGAGGACCGAGGCCCCTTTTACGAGCACCCCGGCCCGCGATGCGGCCCCGATGCCGCCGAAATATCCCAGGGGAACACCGATCATGAGCGCACAGGGACACGAGATCACGAGCAGGACAAGAGCCCGGTAGGCCCACACCGGGAAGGCCCCGCCAAACAGGAGGGGCGGCAGGACCGCGATTGAGGCCGCCCCGAGCACGACGACAGGTGTGTAGATCCGTGAAAAACGGGTGATGAAGCGTTCCGCGGGGGATTTCCTCGAGGCCGCGTTCTCGACGAGATCGAGAATGCGCGCGATGGAGGATTCCCTGAAGGGCGCCGTCGCCCGGTAAACGATCGCTCCAGCGACGAGGATGCCTCCTGCCCGGACGTGCACACCCGGCCCCGCACCCGACGGGAAGGGTTCTCCCGTCAGGGCGGAAAGGTCGACAAGGGCTTCCCCCTCCTCCACCCTCCCGTCAACGGGGATCATTTCCCCCGCAAGGACCCGGAGGATCTCCCCCGGAGCGACCCCTTCGGGCGGAACCTCCTCGAAAAAGCCCGACGCCGAGCGGCGCCAGGCCGAGGCGGGGCGCGCCTCCAGAAGGCCCCGGATGGAACGCCTCGAACGGGCCACGGCCAGGTCCTCCAGCGCCATGCCCACCCGGTAGAAGATCATGACACCGGCAGCCTCGGGGAACGCCCCTAGGGCAAGGGCCCCTGTCGTGGCGATCGTCATGAGGATCGACTCGTCGAAGGGGCGGCGCATGGTGATTCCCGCCATTGCGGATCGAAACACGGGTAGGCCGGCAAACAGCCAGGTTCCGGCGTGGACCACGGCGGCCGCAGGGTCCAACATGCCCCCTGGCGCAAGGGAAAGGATCCATCCCGCGACGAAGAGGACCCCGGGCAGGACCAGTGGTTTCCAACTTTCCCCGGGGGAGGGAGCGGGACCTTCCGCCAGTCGCTCGCCAGGCTCGGCAAGACGGACCTCCACCTCGGGCAGCAGGCGCTTGACGTGCGCGATGACCTCTTCGACATCCGCGGTTTCCACGAAGAGGATGCCCGTGGCCAGGTTGAAGCGCACGGAGCGGACTCCCTCCATTTGCCTGAGGTTCTGCTCCATGTCCGCCGCGCACTGGGCGCAGCACAAACCTTCCAGGAAAATCCGGTGTTCCATGCCTTATCAGTCCCGATAGTTCAAAAGCTAGCCCCCCGATGGAACCGGGAACACTTCCACAGTATCCCCATCCTTCAGGGCGGTGGAGGCAAAGCGCGACTTTTCCAGGAACCTTCCGTTCAGGGTCAGAAGAAATTCCGGCCGCAGTGTTTTCCTTGCCGGGTCCAGGACAAGCCGGGCTTTCCCGGTTGAAGCAGAGGCCATTTTTTCCAGGAGGTCACTGACGGTGCTTCCCTCAGAAAGCATCACCCGGAGTTCGGTACCCCGGGTTTCCGCCTCCGAGGGCAGTCCACGGAACACCACCCGGATTTCCCTACCCGGCATGGGGCGCATACGCCTCCAGGCCAAGCCTTTTCAGTGTCTCGGCCGTGGGGATGCCCGTCTGGGGGTCAAAGCCCATCCGCCGGTAGTAGTCGGCCCTCATCTCGTCCCACTTTGCCTGGATGTCCCGCCCCTGTGCTGGACCGTCCACCGGGACGGACCCGTAACGGGCGGAAGGCCGCTCGTTTTCCGGGTCGAGACCGTGACGCAGGTTAAAAAGCCGCAGGGCCGTAATGACCCGAAGGCCGGCCTCCCTGGCATCCGCCAGGGTCCAATTCCAGCCGGTGACCGCGTTGAAGCAGGCCAGGAGGGGTTTGGGGTGCGGGGCCGCCAGGCGGCAGATCCCGAGGCAGTCGTCGAAGGTCCGGTACCCGGCGAAATCTCCCACGACTCTCGACACCTCGGCAGGGTCGAATACGTCCTCCAGGGGAGGCTGGTCCACGAACTGCGGGTGGATTCCCGACCAGGAGGACTGGATCGTTCCGTGTCCCGACACGCAGGTATCGAACAGCTCGGGCCAGCGGCCCCCGCCCCGGTGGTCGTGCCCTCGGGGAGTGACGCCCTTCATCGTGTAGATGGCCCATTGCTCGGCAGGGCCTTTGACCTTCCGGGAAGCCCTCATGACCCCCTCGGCCAGAAGCGCGCCCAGGAATCCCTCCCGGCGGGAGATGCGGCCCAAAAGAACGCGGACTGCCTCCACGTTGCCCCAGGACAAATCGAGCCCCTCCGTTTCCGAGAGGGTGAACACTCCCTTCTCGAAACACTCCATGGCCCAGCCGATGGCCCAGGAGGCTTCGTTGCAGTCCATCCCGAGCCGATCCACTTCCCGGGTCAGCAGGACCGTGGCTCCGAGGTCCGTGTTCCCGATCTGGGGTCCCCAGGCGGCCAGCTGTTCGTATTCCGGCTCCTCCCCGGTAAATCCGGCATAGGGCCCCTCGGTGACGGTCACTTCCTTCACGTGGGAGATCGCGCACCGGAAACAGGGCATCGAACGGACCCGGAATTTTGTCCGCAGGGTCTGCCCGTTCATCGACTCGTGCTCTGGGAACAGCGACGTGGTGTAGTTCTTCACGGGAAGGGCGCCGCTCTTGGCAAGGTTCGAGAAACCTCCGCCGGTTCCCCACTTCCACGTGGTGCCGAAAGCCTTTGCGGCCTCGAAGCACTCCAGGTTGGCCAGCCTCAGGGCCTGGGTGTCGAAAACCGGCACCTCGAAAGCGCCGCGGCTGGCGACAACCGCCTTGACCCGCTTGGAGCCCATGACGGCCCCCACGCCGTTCTTGGAGGTCACGTGTCCGCGGTCACCCACGATCGCGGCGTATCGGACCCCGTTTTCGCCGGCCGGGCCAATGGCGAAAATGCTCACGTCGCGCTCGCCCACCCCCAGCTCCCCGCGGAGCGCGTCTTCGGTCTCCCAAGCGTCCAGGCCCAAGAGCGCCGCGGCCGGCCGGATTTCAACCCTGCCGTCGTGAACCCAGAGGGTCACCCACTCCGCTGACCTTCCCCGGAGCACCAGCCCGTCGAAACCGCTCAGCCGCAGGTAGGCGCCGAAATAGCCGTTGGCCTGGGAAATGACGGCCAGGTTTGTCATGGGGCCCTTCGTGGCGACGTTGAACGTGCCCGAGCCGAACACCATCGTCCCTGCCAGGGGGCCGGCGGTGAAGACCAGGCGGTTTTCCGGGGCATCCCACTCGACCCCGGGCGGGATTTCCTCCAGCAGGATCTTCGCGCCCAGACCGGCCCCACCGACCCATTTCCGCGCCGTCAACTCGTCAAGAACCTCTTCCCTCACGCAGCCGGTAGAAAGGTTCACGTTCGCCAGGCGGCCCAGGTAGCCGTTCATCCGTTCCCCCATTCTTCTTTCTGCCCCCTCGCTCTCAGTCGTCATAAAAAAGCCAGATCCTGCGCGGCTCGCTGTCCAGGACCCGGTAGATTCTCCCTCTTTCTCGATCCCAGGCATAGACGCCCGTTCCCCCCACCGGTACGCCAGCGGCGTTCAGGAACGTCATGCCCTCCATCGCCGCTCGCGTTTCGGTGATCCAGCCGGAAACCCCATGGGCGAAGGGAAGCCTTCCCAGCGGTTTTCCCGAGGGCCACCCTCCGGTGGGAGGCGGCGGCGCCTTCAAAGACAGTTCCTCCAGCAATTCGCGGACTTCTTCGGGCGCCGCCCGGAAAGCCAGCGTTCGGGCCCGGTCCGAAGCCGCGAGGGCTTCCACCAGAACGCGAGCCAGCCAGGGGGCCCGGCCATCCTGCATTGAAAG
>Ga0208695_1001632_pt1 | contig 18203 bp, 15 predicted proteins | sample AD_UKC111_MetaG_FD_184449 | JGI IMG/M metagenome (GOLD analysis project Ga0208695, IMG submission 184449) | Active sludge microbial communities of municipal wastewater-treating anaerobic digesters from Hong Kong - AD_UKC111_MetaG (SPAdes)... | ecosystem: Engineered > Bioreactor > Anaerobic >...
TTTATTGTTATGCTGACAGAACTCTCCAGCGGTGGTAATTGCTGATTCTGCAAATATTCATCCAATATTTCCTTATAAGCCCACCGTGAAGCCATTGGCCATGCTGCAAAACCCCTCTGCTCCATATTATGGTTTGCAAGCAGAAGTGTACAGTGCAAACGGTCGCTTAGCATACGCATCACAGCACCGATAGTCTGCTGTTTCTCTTGCAGTTGTGCGATGCGATCAATTATACCGGTTACAAAATATGTTTCCTTCATCTGGTCTTTGATAACTAATCCCAATATTTCGCTGATTGCTTCACTATATCGAAAATCAAAACGATTTTCGGGCATACAAATCAGGGGAAAATCCAACTCATCTGCTGTCTGAAGAAGCCGCTTGTCCAAGCATTGCACGAATATTCCCGTATAATACAATATGAGTCCAACTTCGCCCACTTCATGCAGGCGGTGTATAAGCCGGCACTGCGCTTCCACATCATCCTTTATGGAAACCAGAGCGGAGATGATGAGTTCATTTCCTAAGAACAGTCCGTCTACAAGAAGAGAGATATCTGCATATTCAAGAACTGAAACGGAGGATACTATTTTATTGAGCCCCCTATGACCGGCAACAACCTTTGCCTCTCGTAATGCGGAGAGATTCAGGCAATCTGAAACCATGATGCTCAAGATATCACCTCCAATAATATATTTTATAATATTATATATGATAGTAATGCAAAAATACAATAGTTTACTAGGAATAGGAGATTATGGGAGGAAAACCGGCTTCATATGGTGAAACCGGTTTTGAATTGGCAATATTGCTTAGTAAACATGCTTTCCGTGTTCGAGAACCAATTGCCCGTCAATCCATACAGTGGGAGAATTGATTATACAGTCATAATGTATGTTTGACTGGCGTGTGCCTCCCATAGAAGCATTCATCCCAAATGCAATATGGATAGTACCCCATACTTTTTCATCCACAAGAGGGTGCCCAATAATTTTTGCTGCAGGGTTAGTACCGATTCCAAATTCTGCAATGCCCCATGCTTCTTCATCCTTATCTGCCAGGAAGTCTTTAAGAGCAGCGGCACTTTTATTTCCTTCAATATTAGTAATACGTCCGTCATTAAGAGTCAGTATGATATTATCCTCCACCGGGCCCAGATAAGCGATGCAGCCATCTACCACAATTTTGCCGTCTCCTGCATTTTCCAGAGGTGCAATGTATGCCTCCCCTGCCGGAAGATTGCCTAAAGCACCGGTTTCTGTCAGATCACCTGTATCTGCATGACAGGATCGGCCTTCTATATATAGAGTCACATCCGTGCCCTTATCGGTTACGACCCTTACAACCTTGGCTGTGGTGAGCATATCGGCAAGTTGTTCACTTGCTTTTTTGATAAGCGGATAATCTGCATTCAGATAATTCTCTGCAATATTTGTGTTCATCATAGGCATTGAAGCAATGCGAGCTCCCTTATTTGTAGCAGCAATGCGGGCATTTACATGAGAATAACTCATAGATGTGAGCAGAAATTCAACATCAGCTTCTGCCATGGCCGCACTTACGGGTGCCGGAGGCTCTCCTTTTGCCTGGGAAGGAGCCTCTACATAAGTTGTAGAAATTCCACATTCTCTGCCTGCAACAGTAAAGCCGTATGCCAGTTCGGATGTTTTTTCATCACCTACAATCAGCAGTTGCTCATCCTTCTTTGTACCCATACAGTCAATAATAAGCTTTTTTGCAGCTTCTACAATTTTACGGTTGATATTCATATTGCTTCCCCCTTTTCATGGCTTGTTATTTCATTTATATTTATCCTGCCTCCTCCGGCTAAGGATGTTTTGCCAATCAGCGAGTTTAGTATCAGATAAGCAACCAAACAGACCAATATTCCGTCAAGAGCAGGGCTAAAGAAGCTGAAGAAGAGCGCTATTACGGAACCGGCTGCCCAGGATATTACTCCGATCCAGTTGATGCCTTTAACCGGATACCAGTTTTCAGGATTACCCTTGCCTATTATCCAGTAATCGGCAATCATTATACCTGCTATAGGAGGAACAAGGCTGCTCAATACGCTTATAAAAGATTGAAGAACTGTAGCAAGTCCTGCTATAGCAACGATTGTACCTGCAGCTCCGCAGACAAGTGTCACGGTCGGACGGAGCTCATCTTTAAAGCTGAATACCTTCATAGCTGCCAAGCCTGCTGTATAGGCATTACCTGTATTAGTTGTCCAAGTGGCAAGTATCAGCACCAGCATGCTAATTATAGGCATACCGAGGCTTGCGAATACTGCGGTGATATCATAGTTGCCTGCTGCCATTGCCATTACGGCACCAATAAATATCATCAATACCGCAGCGGGTAGTACTCCAAGAACTGTAGCCTTTGCAGTATCTGTACGACTTTTTGCATAACGGGAAAAATCAGCATTAATTACAGTTCCTACTGCAAAGAGGCCAATGACTATAGAGACAGCTGTGCTAAGAGGCATGGCAGTCTCGGGTACATAGGCTGTGAGAGTACTGAATCCTTTTGTGTTTATGGCATAAATCGCACCGTAGCAGCAGAGTACAACCAAAGCCGGTACTGCAATATAATTCAGTATTTTCATGAATTTGAAGCCGTACACTGCTGTAAACAGCATGACTCCGCCCCAGATAACGCATGAAAGCCAGAAAGGGAATGTAGCATTCCAGTATTCCAGTAAAGTATTAAAAGCAGTAGCGCAGGTAGCAGTCTGTACTCCGAACCAACCCAATTGCGCAATGAGTATCACAACACTCATTAAAAAGGAAGATCCCCGGTCGCCGAAAGCTTTTGTTGCGCACATGGTGCAGGGAAGTCCCAAATCAGTACCTTGAATGCCGGTCAGAACCATGATGAAGGAACAGATGGCAAACCCGAGAAATGCAGCAAGGGTAGTGTTAGCAAGGGTCATAGATGCAGAGAATATACCTCCGACCATCAGCATAGGAATGCAAATCATAGTGCCTATCCAAATAAATGCGATGCTGGTCCAGCTTTGTCTCTCATTTTCAGGAATTTGACTTAGAGCCTTTCGCTCAATGTTGCTTGACTTCTTACTCTCCATTTTATTACCTCCCAAATTTATTTGTACAAATCGGACAAGTTCGGGTAGCAAGAAGCCGCCTTGGTGGATTTACTTCGGGCGGCTCCTCAGCAGCAATGTCTTATTCTTTGTAAGGTATGCGTTCCTTTTCATACCCAACTCTCTTCAGGAATGGCCTCCACATATCAAACATTTTGGGATTCCTTTCCCATTTCTCATCAACTTTTATAGCTCCTAGAGTAATTGCCATTTTCTCTTCAATATCAGCATTTGTTAAAGGAAGACCTGATTCAGGTTGATAGGTACAGATTATATCCGGCACAGTCATTATTGGCACGTCATTTCTGGTGACCAGCAGATTTTCGTTTTGGAAGAAGATAATCCATTGAGCTCCTGCCTTATCCTTGATATAAACTTTGCCATAATCAAATCCTTTTTCAGTTATTGTTTCTACTTTGGTAACTTCACCTTCGCAGAACGGATGACACGCTACGCCGATTCTCTTCAATTCTGCAAATTTATCTTTCGTGTTGGCTGCACGAAGTACTTTACCTATCTTCTCTGCCAATGTAACCGTTCCGCACGGAAGGTACTTCTCAATCTCATCTCTGCGGACCATCCAGCCGGAAAGGCCGCTCATCATATTGAAAGCCATGCAGATGTGCCTGCCTATTTCTTCGGCCAGTTCCGCATCCTTTGCATTTGCCATCTCAATAGTTACTCTGTTGTTTTTCCCGTCTGCCATAGCAAGAGGTGAAGTGTCCAAACCGTTAATGTGAAGAAGCAGTGTATTGAGCGCAGGTACCGCACGTCCTGCACCGTCCGCATCAATAAACGGTATGCCGTTAACCAAAGAAATAAGCATGGGTACAAATGTATTGAATCCTCCCATTTCAACTGCGATTGAATATTTGAGCCTTCGCGGTGGATCCATTTTCATTGCAAGATCGCTCAAGGCATTATAAGCGTTGGTGGCATAAGCGGAAAAATCAACGTCTTTGATTGCTTTCGGCGCACCCATGCCTGCAGTAACCGCAGCATAATTAAAAGGATCCAGATCCGAACACTCCAGAAGATTCAGATTTATTTCACCTGGGTGATCCTTTTTATATTTATTCAATAGATCCATACCATTTTTAAGTGAACCTCCGCCGCCGCCGCCAAGAAGTGTAGCTCCCCAGATTACATCTATGATTTGAGATTCATTCATAACTCTGTTTGCCATTACAAAATACCCCCTTACATTTTTTAATAAATGAATAGAATACATTACCGGTAATGTAATTCAATTATAATATTGTCTGAATATTTTGTATTCGTTCGAATAGTTAAAAAAAAAAGCTCATTTTTGTATAAAAATACAATAGAACTTTCATGTTATACAATTGCTATTGGAGTGGAATAATAAAGCGGATGAATATCAAAAAACAAAAAATAAAAAAGCCGCATACCAATGCGGCTGTAAAATTCATTAATGGCAGGGGCAGTAGGACTTGAACCCACAACCAACGGTTTTGGAGACCGCTACTCTACCGATTGAGCTATACCCCTGTGACACTTATTCATTATATAAAAAAAATTATACTTAGTCAATAGCTGTTATATCCAAAAAACCGAATAACTTCAGGTCTTCAGGAACCTATTTTGTAAGAAGTCCTCCAAACATCCTGCCGCTGATTTTAGGGAAAAATAAAAAAATTATAAGCAGTATAATCCACCAGTTGTCATTTAGAACCAACCCTCTTACGGTATTGCTGATTCCTCCTAATAATTCTCCTGTCGGAAGTGCAGGCAAGGAAAAAGGCAAGGAAAACAGGCTTCGTGCCGGCGAAACCGCCGGATAAGATGCCGGTTGTCATGCAGCCGGAGGTAATGCATAATATGCTGATGAGTGCCTTCGACCCATTATTAAGCCTCCCTTCAAAGGTATATGGAATGAAATAATCCCCTTATTCCATATTATGAGGCGTTGTCTTATTTAGTTACTCCCATTAAAGATCTAAAATTCAGCCGACTTTACAGTTCTCGGGAAAGGCACTACATCCCTTATATTGCTCATTCCTGTTATGTACATTATAATTCTCTCAAAACCCAGCCCATAACCTGCGTGTTTGACACCGCCGTATTTTCTTATATCAAGATACCACCAGTAATCCTCTTTTTTCAGTCCCATTTCATCCATTTTCTTTTCAAGGACGTCAAGCCTTTCCTCCCTCTGGCTGCCTCCGATTATTTCTCCCACTCCGGGAACCAGAAGGTCCATTGCCGCTACTGTCTTTCCGTCATCGTTCATTCTCATATAGAAAGCTTTTATTTCCTTTGGATAGTTAATTACGAACACCGGTTTTTTAAAGACCTGCTCGGTGATATACCTTTCATGCTCTGTCTGCAGGTCAATTCCCCATTCAACAGGATATTCAAATTTGACACCTGATTTTTTCAGTATGTCTATGGCTTCTGTATAAGTCACAACACCGAAATCGGAGCTTACAATATTGTTCAGCCTTTCAAGCAGGGTATTGTCAATGAACCTGTTGAAAAATTCCATCTCTTCCGGTGCATTCTCAAGAACATAATTGATTATGTACTTTACCATATTCTCAGCCAGTTCCATATTGTCCGAAAGCTCTGCAAAGGCTATTTCCGGTTCTATCATCCAAAATTCCGCGGCATGCCTTGCGGTATTTGAGTTTTCTGCCCTGAAGGTGGGACCGAAGGTATATACGTTCCTGAAAGCCATACAGAAGGTTTCTACATTAAGCTGGCCGCTTACGGTAAGGTTCGCGGACTTTCCAAAGAAATCCTTAGAGAAGTCAACTTCCCCTTTTTCTGTTCTGGGGGGATTATCCATATCCAGGGTGGTAACCCTGAACATTTCTCCTGCTCCTTCGGCATCGCTCCCTGTAATGATAGGAGCATGAACATATACAAAACCCTGATCCTGAAAAAACCTGTGTATTGCATATGCTACCAGGGATCTCACTCTGAATACCGCAGAAAATGTATTTGTCCTGGGCCTAAGGTGAGCTATCGATCTTAAGAATTCAAAGGAATGATTCTTCTTCTGAAGCGGATAATCAGGTGTTGATCTGCCTTCTATTACAATTTTATTGGCTTTTAGCTCAAAGGGCTGTTTTGCTCCGGGAGATTCCGTCAGCAATCCTTCTGCGCTTATGGCAGAACCTACCGAAAGCTTGGCTACATCATTGAAGTTTTCAATGCCTTCTTCAAAAACTATCTGAAGGTTCTTAAAAAAGCTTCCGTCATTCAATTCTATAAAGCCAAAATTTTTTGAGGTTCTTTCAGTCTTCACCCACCCGGATACCTTGATATTCTTATTGATGTAATCTTCCGTGTTCCTGTACAGTTGTTTTATCGGTATGCTGCTCATATGTTCTCCTCCTAAAGTGTGATTATGTTTATACTTTTAAGTCTGCTATCATATTTAATTTATCCTTGTTTTCTTCAAGAAGCGGATATACATGTTCCGCAAGAAACTCGTCAACTTGTTCCGGGGCTCTTCCGATAAAGTTTCTGGCATCTAAGAGCTCCTGTATCTTATTCTTGCCCAACCTGAAGCTTTCATCCGTTTCTATAAGGCTTATCAGATTGTTGTCCAGGCCTTGTTCCTTCACTCTTCTTCCTGCTTCCATAGAGAACTGCCTTATCTTTTCATGGAGCTCTTGCCTGTCCCCTCCGGCTTTCACCGCTTCCATAAGTATGTTCTCGGTAGCCATGAAAGGAAGTTCCTCGTCGATGTGCCTTTTTATTATCTTTTCATTTACTACAAGGCCGGCCGTTACGTTTATCATAATGTTCAGTATGCTGTCAACTGCCAGAAAACCCTGCGGAATTGCAAGCCTTTTATTGGCAGAATCATCAAGGGTTCTTTCAAACCATTGAGCAGCCGCAGTTATGGCAGGATTCAATGAATTTGTTATCGCAAATCTGGAAAGAGCAGCAATCCTCTCGCATCTCATGGGATTTCGTTTATACGCCATTGCCGATGAGCCTATCTGGCCTTTTTCAAAGGGCTCTTCAACTTCCTTGAGGCTCTGAAGAAGCCGTATATCGTTACTGAATTTATGCGCTGATTCCGCTATTTGTGATAGCACGTTCAAAACCTGGCTGTCCAGTTTCCTCGGGTATGTTTGGCCTGTAATTGCAAAGCTGTTCTCAAAGCCCATTTTCTTTGTGACTCTTGCATCCAATTCCTTTATTTTTTCATGGTCACCGTTAAAAAGCGCCATAAAGCTTGCCTGTGTACCGGTAGTGCCTTTGACTCCCCTCAGTTTGAGCCTGCCCAGCTGAAAGTCAAGCTCCTCCACATCCATCAGAAAATCAAGTATCCACAAGCAGCTTCTTTTTCCGACAGTGGTCAGTTGCGCAGGCTGAAAATGGGTAAAACCCAAAGTGGGAAGGTTTTTATATTTTTCTGCAAACCCTGTGAGATTTTTAATAACATTTAGAAGCTTTGTTCTTATAAGCTTGAGACCCTCCGACATCTGAATGACGTCCGTATTGTCGCCTACGAAGGCGCTGGTAGCTCCCAGGTGTATTATGGGTTTTGCCTTGGGGCACTGTAAGCCGTAAGCATAAACATGGGACATTACATCATGCCGTGTCTCCTTTTCCCTTTTCTCTGCGTCTTCATAATTGATATCATAAATATGTTCTCTTAATTCATCCACCTGTTCCGGAGAAATATTCAGCCCCAGCTCCATCTCGCTTTCGGCAAGGGCAACCCACAGCTTTCTCCAGGTGGAAAACTTATAGTCCTCGGAAAAGATAAAGGACATTTCCTTGCTTGCATATCTGCTTATCAAAGGGTTTCGATATTCATTCCTATTCACTGTATGATACCACCCTATTCAATGTTTTTATCAATAAAGCTTTCAAATGCGTCAAGACCGTTTTTTATTGTTTCCATTGAGGTTGCATAGGAAAGCCTGATATGGCTGTCAGTTCCGAATGCAGCTCCCGGTATCACTGCCACATGGCCCTTTTCAAGCATGGTCTGAGCAAAATCCAAAGAAGAACCGAGCTTGATTCCGCATAAATTCCTTCCCAGGTAAGCACTTATATCAACATATATATAGAAGGCACCTTCAGGTTTAATGCAGCTAAGGCCTTTCATCGCTTTTATCCTGCCATACATATAGTTTCTTCTTTTATCAAATTCCTGAACCATGTTTTTCAAATCATCCTGCGGCCCGTTTAAGGCTGCTGTCGCAGCATATTGAGTTATGGAACTGGGATGGGATACCGCATGACTCTGAACACTTGACATTGCTTTAATCACTTTTTCATTTCCTGCAGCATATCCGAGCCTCCAGCCCGTCATGGCATATGACTTTGACATTCCGTTTATCAGTATTGTAAGATCTTTGATTTCACTGTTGAAGGAAGCAATGCTGATATGCTTGTTACCATCATATATGATTCTCTCATATATCTCATCCGATACAACAAATAGATTGTTTTCTACCGCAATCTCAGCAATTTCCCTTAATTCCCCTTCGGTATACACTGCCCCCGTAGGATTACTGGGTGAATTTATTAATATTGCTTTTGTCTTTGCAGTTATTGCTTTCTTCAACTCTTCCCCGGTCATCTTGAAGTTGTTTTCTTTTTTTGTCGGTACCAGAACCGGAACTCCGTCATTCAGCTTGATTATCTCCGTGTAGCTGACCCAATATGGAATTGGTACAATAACCTCATCCCCGGGATTTAAAATTGCTGCAAAAGCATTAGAAAGCGAATGCTTTGCGCCGCTTGATACTATTATTTGATTCGGCTCATAATCCAGGCTGTTCTCTCTTTTAAGCTTGGCACATATTGCTTTTCTTAGCTCAATTGTCCCTTGGGCCGGAGTATATCTTGTAAAGCCATTGTTCATTGCTTCAATGGCTGCATTTCTTATGTACTCAGGCGTATCAAAATCAGGCTCACCGACGCCAAAGCCAAATACTTTGACTCCCTCCGCAACCATCTGCTTAAGCTTTGTATCAACTGCCAAAGTCATGGATGGAGCTATATTTGAAGCTTTGCCGGATAATTTAATTTCCAATTTTACCCCTCCTCATTTTTTATTTAATGCCTCTTTTAGCATTTGTACATATTTATAATCAATTGAATAGTTTCCCATTATCGGTTCATTATTCAATTTTATTCCATGGCAGTCCGAGCCTCCTGTAATCAATAAATTTCTTGAATGTGCAACAGCCAGAATATTTCTGACGGTCTCATCATCATGTTTGGAATGGTATACTTCAATGCCGTCAATTCCAAGGTCAATAATTTTTCCTATATTATCCTTGTTTTTTATCAGCCCGGGGTGGGCAAGAACGGATATTCCTCCCAATTTTTCGATCATATCTATAGCTTCTTTGCAGGTTAGTTTGTATCTCTCCACATAAGCCGGACGATCCTTACCGATATATTCACTAAAGGCCTCCCTGATATTACTGATATAGCCTTTATCAATCATTGCCCTCGCAATATGAGGCCTGCCCATTGCACCATCATCAGCAATTCCTTTTACTTGCTCAAGAGTAATGTCAATTCCCATATCATTAAGCTTGCCTACTATTTTTCCGGCTCTCTCATACCTGGAATTCTGTATTTTCTTGAGGGTATCGGCAAGCCATTGGGACTTGTAATCTATAAAATAACCCAGAACATGTATCTCTTCCTCTTCAAATAGTGTGCTAAGCTCTATTCCGGGCACGATTTCCACCCCGTACTTGGAGGCAGCTTTCACCGCAGGGCTGATTCCCTTTATAGTGTCATGGTCTGTTATTCCTATGGCAGTCAATCTCTTGACACTTGCCCAGCGTACTACTTTTTCCGGACTCATGAGTCCATCGGATGCAGTTGTATGAATATGCAGGTCAGCCTTTTGCATATTACGCCTCCCGAAAAATGATATAATATTTGCAGGAGCTGCAATTTTATTATATCATAAATCCGTATGGATTTATGATTGTACCATTGCGCATATTATAACATAAATTCTTAAGAATTTATGCAATTCACAAAGGATTTTCCAAAATTGTTCCGCAGTTGTTATACAGGAAAGTATACACTCTCAAACAATAAAAAACAATACCTGCTTTTTATAAGCAGGTATTAGGTCTATCTGGGTTCTATAATTAGTTTTAAGGCCGTTCTTTCTTCACCATCTATTTCGATATCGGTGAAAGCCGGAATGCATATCAGATCAATTCCTCCGGGTGCAACAAATCCTCTGGCGATGGCAATTGCTTTAATAGCTTGGTTCAGAGCTCCCGCCCCTATTGTTTGAATCTCCGCGGAGCCTTTTTCTCTCAATACACCCGATAAAGCTCCTGCAACTGAATTTGGGTTCGATTTTGCTGAAACCTTTAATACATCCATTTAAAGCCCCCCCTGATTTATTGTAAAGTACCAAAATATACTAAATATATCTGATAATTCTACAAATATATCTAAAATCCTCTTTTTTTCTACAATTTAGAATTTTATGTGATTCTTTTTATGGATGTAACCTGATTATTGTCATCAAGCTGTATGCACACAGCTCCAATAGCAACCTCACCACCTGCAATTTCAAATTTTGCAGGCATGCCGGTAATAAACTTTCTGATAACCGCTTCTTTCTCCACTCCTAATATGGAATCTATGGGGCCGGTCATTCCGACATCCGTAATATAGGCAGTTCCGCCGGGCAGTATTCTTTCATCGGAAGTCTGGACGTGAGTGTGTGTACCCAGCACGGCATGAACCCTGCCATCAAGATACCAGCCCATTGCAAGCTTTTCTGAAGTAGCTTCTCCATGGAAGTCTACAATTATGACATCAGCTTTATCCTTCAGTTCATTCAATATTTTATCAACGGCTTTAAAGGGGCAGTCAATACAATCCATATATACTCTGCCGCAAAGGTTTATCACAGCAATTCTTTTCCCTGCCTTTTCCACAATTCTGAATCCTTTTCCAGGGGTGCCTTCAGGATAGTTTGCAGGCCTGATAAGCCTTTCCGCGTCTTCGATGAATTCCAACACTTCTTTTTTCGCCCAGGAATGATTGCCAAGGGTTATAATATCTGCTCCCATACCCAGAAGTTCATCATATGTACTCTTGGTTATGCCTACACCTCCGGCGGAATTTTCTCCGTTTATTATGACAAAATCAATATTATTTTCTTCAATCAGCCTGCCAAGATTATTGCTCAAATAATTCCTTCCCGGCCTGCCTACTACATCACCAATAAATAATATGTTCATCTGCATACCTCCATTGTCTGAATTAGCCGTGTGTTTTGTGTCACCCGTTATATAGTATTATTAAAAATGGCGGCTCCATGCATTTGCATGCATTGCCGCACATTTTCTATTTTGCATATTCAATTGCCCTGGTTTCCCTGATAACATTTACCTTGATCTGACCAGGGTACTCCAGCTCATCTTCAATTTTCTTGACGATATCCCTGGCGATATATACTATTTCACTGTCACTTACATCCTCCGGCTTAACCATGATTCTGACTTCTCTGCCGGCTTGAATAGCAAAAGATTTTTCAACTCCATCGAATGAATTAGCTATTTCTTCTATTTTTTCCAATCGTTTAATGTATGACTCTAAGGTCTCTCTTCTTGCTCCGGGTCTTGCAGCAGATATTGCATCAGCTGCCTGAACAAGGACTGCTTCAACGGTTGTAGCTTCAATATCTCCATGATGTGCGGATATAGCATGGACTATATCAGCGGATTCCTTATATTTTTTAGCAAGGTCAGCACCAATCTGAACGTGGGGGCCTTCGACCTCATGGTCTACGGCTTTTCCTATGTCATGCAGCAGACCCGCCCTTTTTGCCGTTTTTACATCGGCACCAAGCTCTGCAGCCATCGATGCCGCAAGGTGTGCTACTTCTATAGAATGTTTAAGTACATTTTGTCCATAGCTGGTTCTGAATCTCAATCTTCCTAAAAGTTTAATTATTTCCGGATGCAATCCGTGGACTCCGGTATCAAAGGTAGCTTGCTCTCCTTGTTCCTTAATATAATTGTCAACTTCCTTCTTGGCTTTATCAACCATTTCTTCTATTCTGGCAGGATGTATTCGTCCATCCACTATGAGCTTTTCAAGGGCAACCCTTGCAACTTCCCTTCTAATTGGATCAAAACCTGATAATATAACGGCTTCTGGTGTATCATCGATTATCAAGTCGATGCCTGTTAGTGTTTCCAATGTTCTAATATTTCTGCCTTCGCGTCCTATTATTCTGCCCTTCATTTCATCATTTGGCAGTGGTACAACTGATACTGTAGTTTCAGCGACATGGTCTGCTGAACATTTCTGAATAGCGCTTGCAATGACTTCCTTGGCTTTTCTTTCTGCTTCTTCTTTAGCCCTGGCCTCAATATCCTTGATCATCATAGCAGCTTCATGCCTTATTTGTTTTTCAATATTGTTTAAAAGCAGTTGTTTTGCATCTTCAGATGATAACCCCGATAATCTTTCAAGTTCTTCCACTTGCTTCTTGTAAAGCTGTTGTACTTCTTCGAAGGATTTTTGAATCTCCTTTTGCTTTTTCGCGATTGCTTCATCTCTTTGCTCGAGGTTCTCAACCTTTTTGTCCAAGCTTTCTTCCCTTTGGAGCAATCTTCTTTCGGCTCTCTGGATTTCGTTTCTTCTGTCACGAATCTCTCTGTCCAGTTCTGCTCTAAGTTTATGAATCTCTTCTTTAGCCTCAAGAACAACTTCTTTCTTTTTTGTTTCCGATTGCTTTTCAGCTTCACAGATTATTTTTAACGCCTGTTCTTCAGCATTTTTTATTTTCGATTCAGCAATATATCTTCTAACTAAATACCCAAGAATGAAGGTAATTAGTGCAATTGCTATATACACTACATATTCGATAATATTTTCACCTCCTCATTATTTTTATTTTATCGACTATCGGTAACGGTCTCCATTAATCATTTTTCATAATCATCATTTTCATAATTAACAAATAATGGCAACTATACTCCACTCTCAATTGATACACCATATCAGAATAATTCTATTACTTATACAAAATTTTGTCAAGTTATTGTGACAATTCAAACAATTTAAGGATGTTATGCAGAATTGCGTGAATTTTGCAGAAGGCCTTTCAGTCTTCTTCCCGGATAAGCTCCTCTGCTGCCCTTTTGCAGGCATCAATTCCAAAGCCTTTTCTATAAAGGTAGTTAAGAAGCTTTAATTTCTTTTCCCGGCTGCTGCCTTTCAGGCTTCCCATCTTTTTCTTTGCGGCACCTATCGCGGATGCATAATCATCTATCTCAGCCTGCTCAAGCTTTTGCTGAATGATTTCCTTGTCCACTCCTTTAGCTGCGAGTTTTTGGTAAATGCTTCGACGGCTTGTGCCTGTTACATCCTTTATGCTTCTGATATAGCTTTCAGCATAGCTTTCATCATTTATATAGCCTATTTCCTTCAAGTACTCCAAAACTTTTTTTATGACCTTTGGGGCATGCTGCTTGTCGCTAAGGTACTTTTCAATTTCCATTTCTGTTTTTGGTGCGCGGGCAAGCATATAAAGGGCGGCTCTAAGAGCGCCCTTATATTGGATTATTTTCAGGGTATGATTAAATTCAGATTCATTCAGTTCCATGTCCTTTGACAAGTTCAGTTCCTGCAGGATGTCTTCTTCAACGGAGCATCTGTATTCTCCGTCAATATATATGTTATATCTCTTTGTATTCTTTTTTTGTTGTTCAATCCCGGTGATTCTCATGGAAACATCCTCATATTATAAATCATCATTTTCATCGGAATCGAAATCTGCGGCTTTTGCTTTGGATATTCCCAGATTAAACATTTCCCTGAGCTTCTTATCCAATTCGTTTGCGATATCAGGGTTATCCTTGAGATATTGCTTTGCATTTTCCCTGCCCTGCCCTATTCTTGTATCACCATATGAAAACCATGCGCCGCTTTTCAATATAAGATCGTTGTTGACTGCTGCATCAAGAATACTGCCTTCTTTGGAAATGCCCTGGCCATACATGATATCGAACTCTGCCTGCTTGAAGGGCGGCGCCACTTTATTCTTGACAACCTTTACCCTTGTCCTGCTTCCGGTCAAATCATTTCCAAGCTTTATGTTCTCGATTTTCCTGACTTCAAGCCTGACCGAAGCATAGAATTTAAGTGCCCTTCCGCCGGGAGTTGTTTCGGGATTGCCAAACATAACACCAACCTTTTCTCTAAGCTGGTTGATGAATATAACAGTGGTCTTGGATTTGCTAATAGCCCCGGCAAGCTTTCTGAGTGCCTGTGACATAAGCCTTGCCTGCAGTCCCACATGAGCATCGCCCATTTCACCGTCTATTTCTGCTTTGGGAACCAGTGCCGCAACAGAGTCAACAACAACTACATCAATTGCTCCGCTGCGAACAAGTGTTTCTGCTATTTCGAGCCCTTGCTCCCCTGTATCCGGCTGAGATACTATCAGGTTCTCGATATCCACACCAAGATTCTTGGCATATAACGGATCCAATGCGTGTTCTGCATCTATAAAGGCTGCTTCACCGCCATTCTTCTGTGCTTCTGCAATTACATGCAGCGCTACGGTAGTTTTTCCTGAGGATTCAGGCCCGAATATCTCAACAATTCTTCCTCTGGGAACTCCGCCTATTCCCAATGCTATATCAAGCTCAATAGAGCCTGTGGAAACAGCTTCAACATTCATTTTTGTGGCATCGCCAAGCTTCATAATGGAGCCTTTTCCGAATTGCTTTTCAACCTGGCTGAGAGCCAGTTCTATTGCTTTCTTTTTATCGTTCATCGCTGAGCACATTAATTCCTGCACCGTCCTTTCATCACTTATGCCCTGAAGGCAAATCGAACAAATGTTCTTATGTTTCTATTATATTATATTGCTAATTATTAGTCAAGAAAATTACATAATTTTACTATTTTTACATTGATAAAAGTTCTCTTCTGAGAAAGTCAAGGGCTCTGCTGCTTGAGCTCCATCTTATTTTATTCCTGTTTCCGTTCAGCATGATTTTATGGACATTTACGGAATTACCTGCTGCTATACCTATATAACAAAGCCCTACCGGCTTTTCGGCGCTTCCTCCATCAGGCCCTGCTATACCGGTAATAGAAAGCCCGATATCCGAACTGCTGAGGGTTTTTGCTCCGACAGCCATTTCTTCCGCCGTCTGCGGGCTCACAGCCCCGAAATTTTTTATGGTATCTTCCTTAACCTTTAGTATGTTTACTTTGGATGCATTGCTGTAACTGACGACTCCGGAAACAAAACTTGCAGAGGCTCCCGGAATATCTGTCAGGCGGCTTGCAATAAGCCCTCCGGTGCATGACTCTGCCAGTGAAATTGTCAGGTTTTTTTTCTGAAGCAGCTTCAATACTGCCTCTTCCAGCATTTCTTCGTTACAGCCGTATATATTGTCACCAAGTATTGCCCTTACTTTTTGTTCCATTTCAGCAATAAGCCTGTCAGCTTCCTCCGGAATATCTGTTTTTGCAGTAACCCTCAGATGTACTTCCCCATCCTTGGCGTAGGGAGCAATTGTCGGGTTAGTCTGGCTGTCGAATATATCCTTCAGCATGTATTCAACGGTTGACTCTCCCACTCCAATCACCCGAAGCACCTTTGACCTGATTGTTGAGTTTGCTTTGGCCTTGAGATAGGGGAGCACTTTGTTTTCAAACATCGGATACAGTTCTTTCGGCGGGCCCGGCAGCATTATTACTATTTTCCCTTTTTTTTCTATCAGCACACCCGGAGCGGTGCCGTTGTTGTTTTCAAGTACAACTGCACCTTCAGGAATATATCCCTGCTTAATATTGTTTTCTGTCATGAGCCTTCCGGTTGAATTGAACATTCTTTTTATTTTCTCTATGCTTTCTTCATCAGGGAGCAGCTTCAGGCCCATAGCCTGCGAAACCCCTTCTTTCGTAAGGTCATCTGCTGTCGGCCCCAAGCCGCCGCATGTAATAACAAGGTCTGATCGTTCAAGGCTGGTCTTGATTGTTTCGGTCAGCCTATTCAGATTATCTCCCACAACTACATGATAATATACATCAATCCCCAGATCCGCCAGCTTCTGTGACAGGTACTGCGCATTAGTGTTGACGATATTCCCCAAAAGCAGCTCTGTGCCTACTGCAACAATTTCACCTTTCATGCAAGAACCCCCTCAAAGAGATATTATTTCATCCTTGTTATAACCTGCATATTCTTCTTAAAATAATCAAGCCCCGAAATAACAGTGCTTACAAGTGCGGCATAGGTCATTATGGTGTCAACGGGCAGATTTAAGAGGCTGAAGGGATAGTTATCCATAAGCAGTATCACTATTGCTATTATTTGAGTTACTGTTTTTACCTTTCCATAGCTGCTGGCAGCAATTATGATATCCTGGGCGGCTGCCAGGGTTCTGAGACCGGTCACGGCAAACTCCCTTGCAAGTATTATGAAAACTATCCATGCTTCTATCCTGCCAAGCTGTATAAGTACTAAGAAAGCGCCCGTGACAAGCAGTTTGTCTGCAAGAGGATCCATGAATTTGCCAAAGTCGGTAATCATATTGTATTTACGGGCAATATATCCGTCCAGCTTGTCGGTAAGCGAGGCTGCAAGAAATACTGCAACAGCAGATGCCATATGATAAGGAAATTCAATAACAGCGAATACCAGAAAAACCGGAATCATAAGTATTCTGATAATTGTAATTTTATTTGCAAGGTTCATCTGTTCTCTCCCCCACCAAGTCATATTCATAAGCCTTTTTTATGATTACGCTGCAGAAATCCCCAGGGATAATTTCTTTATCCGAATTAAAATAAACCTTTCCGTCTATTTCAGGTGCATCCATGAAGCTTCGCCCAAGGTATTCATTGCCTGAAACTCCTTCAACAAGCACCTTCAGTGTTTGCCCGACAAGCTTCCGGTTGTATTCCAGCGAGATATTCTTTTGAAGAAGCATTATTTTTTCGAGCCTTTCCTGCTTTACGGCTTCTTCAACCTGGTTCGGCATATTAAAAGCCGGGGTATCCTCTTCTCTTGAATATGCAAATACTCCCAGCCTGTTGAACTTCGTTTCCGAAACAAAGTCATACAGCTCTTTGAAATCTTCCTCTGTCTCTCCCGGAAATCCAACGATAAGAGTTGTCCTAAGTACGATGCCCGGTACTCTTTTCCTAAGCTTTTCTATCAGCCGGAGTATATTTTCCCGGCTGCTTCTCCTGGCCATCTTCGTAAGTATCCTGTTGCTGGCATGCTGTATCGGAATATCAAGGTATTTGCAGATTTTAGCTTCTCCTGCAATGACTTTTATGAGTTCATCGGTGAATTCATCAGGATAAGAATAAAGAAGCCTTATCCATTCGATACCTTCGATTTCTGCCAGCTTTCTTAACAGCTCGCTTAACTTCAGGCTTTTATACAAATCAATTCCATACCTGGTTATATCCTGGGCTATGACATTTACTTCTTTTATTCCGTTCCTTGAAAGCTCCTTTGCTTCCTCCAGTATGTCTTCCATTTTCCGGCTGCGGTACCTCCCCCTCAAGGCCGGTATTATGCAGTAGCTGCATCTGTTGTCGCAGCCTTCGGCTATCTTAAGGTATGAGGATGCCCCGAAGCCTGAAATTTGGCGGGGAAGCTTATCTATATCAATCAGGTCCTGATGCCCGTACAGTACTACCTTCTCACCCCGAAGTGCTTTCCTTATCACTTCCGGTACGTCCTTATAATCTCCGGTGCCGATTACCGCATCCAGCTCAGGGAGCTCTTTAATCAGCTCCTCCTTATAGCGTTCTGCAAGGCAGCCTGTTGCAATCAGCACCTTACATCTGCCGTTTTTCTTATAACCTGCCATTTCAAGGATGGTGTCTATGGATTCCTGTTTTGCACTTTCTATGAAACCGCAGGTGTTTATGATTATTATCTCTGCAGTCTCGGCATTTTCTGTAACTTCATAATCATTATTAAGGATGCTCTTAACCATAACCTCTGAATCAACAAGGTTCTTTGAGCATCCAAGGGATATGATTGCAACTTTAAGACTCAACAAATTCTCTCCTTCCAAAAACTAATCTTCCAGGTCTTCTCTGCTCATAAGAACCTTTC
>Ga0208695_1001635_pt1 | contig 18172 bp, 22 predicted proteins | sample AD_UKC111_MetaG_FD_184449 | JGI IMG/M metagenome (GOLD analysis project Ga0208695, IMG submission 184449) | Active sludge microbial communities of municipal wastewater-treating anaerobic digesters from Hong Kong - AD_UKC111_MetaG (SPAdes)... | ecosystem: Engineered > Bioreactor > Anaerobic >...
AGCGGTGTATCGTTAATATAGTTTTTCAGCCGGAATTTTTACGGATGATAGACGACGAGGAACACGGGGTGACGGATGATTTATAAAATGCCGCCAAACGAACGAGAAGGCCCAAAAATTGCGTCGGAAATAAAAAATCGTGTTAAACATCGACCGAGCAAAACCGACGCAATTTTAACCGGTTTAATTGAGGTAATAACCGCTATTGCAAACGATGGCGGATTGCGTTATAATAACTAACTTAGGAGGATATATGACAGACTTTAATTTGGTCGTTATCGAAGGTCGACTGGTCCGCGATGCGGATCTGAAATACTCGAAAGACGGAAAACCGTTCACAACTTTTTCAATTGCAAGCAACTACTGGACCGGGAAGGAGGAAGCCGCCAGCTTCTTTGACGTGGTGGCCTTTGAGGAACTTAAACTGTCAAAGGGCGATAAGATCCGCGTGCAAGGCGTCCTTCGGCAAGACGTATGGGAGAAGGAAGGCCAGAAGATGACTAAGATAAAAATTATCTCCGGCAAGGTTGATAAACTTTTCCACAAGAAGCCAGAACAAAAGGCCGACGACAGTAAAGAATTCAAAGACGATATCCCATTTTGAGTATGAATAATAATAATTTTAAGATGGAATATTTACAGTTGCAAGAAAAATATCTAAAAACAAGAAACCCCAAAGTCTTAGGGGAGATGATGCTCTTGTCTGAGAGTGTTATCGATAGTCTCATTATAACTTACGCTGTTAGGCATCGAATTGTTATTCCTGAACAAAAAATCGATGACATCAAGCAAGAAGTATATTACAGGCTTATAGAACGTTACACGCGCCGTCCAGACTGGCGCATTGTCAAGAACCCCGTCGGGACTTTGTATTTTGAAGTTTTAAAGATAGTGACACAGAGCCAAGACAAATCAGCTCGAGCTCAACGAAAAGACGATTCGATGCTTAGCCTCGAAGATCTGCGGGAGGTTTATGATGAAACTATACCGCTGTAAGACTCCAGGCTGTAATTACATACTTGATAGACCAGGCTATTGTGAGCGACACCAGCGCCCAGTGCAAACGGCTACAGAATCAAAACCTTTTGCCACAGCAAACCGAACAAACCAATCAATGTATCGTACTTACAAATGGCGAAAACTTAAAAGCGAGATCATCAAACGGCAACCGTACTGCGCAATCTGCGGTGTAACTGTTGGGCTACAAGTGCATCATGTCCAACCACCACGAGGTGATGCCAGTCTATTCTACGCCCCGGAAAATCTTATTGTTTTATGTGAACATTGCCATCGGAGACTGACGCAACTGGAGACAACATCGAGGCGAATACAAAAGGGTAAAGGTGTATGAAAAAAGATACACAACCAAGCGAGACCCATAGGGGGGTGTCAAAAAAAGTTGTCCACATGTTATCCACAAACGGCGCTCCACAGCGTGCGCCAAAGATTGATTTTGAAATCCATAGGGGGCGGTTATGAATTTGAACCCTGATGCGGTTAAGGGCCGTCGTGGTGGTAATGGGAAGCCCACTGCAGTGCTTAAAGCCCTCAATGTGTACGATGAAAAAAAACATGGGCATCGCATCGATGACCAGCTCCCGATGATACCGCAAGGCGAGCAACTCGAGCCGCCGGCTCGCATCACCTCGGAAGAAATTAAAAAGCGATGGGGCTTGCTTACTGACCAGCTTATTCTCTGGGGTGTCTTATCCTATGCTGACATCCCGGATCTGGAGAATGCGTTTTTAATTCTGCAAGAGACCGAGCGGCAGATTGCGGTACTTCGCAAACTTGAAGTAACAGATAAAGAGTACAAAGTCCTCTTTGGGGCGTACCTTAAAGGCGTCAGGACCTTCCATGACATCTTACTCAAGTACGGTATCAGTCCGATTCAGCGTACCCGGCTTGCTTTAGATATTTCGCAAACAAAACTTGCCCAGGGGGTCCTCGAAAAACTTAAAGACAAACAAAGTAAAAAGCGCCGGAGGGTAGAATGACTCGGTGGGATGAGTATATTGACTGGGTCGAGGCTCACCCGGAGATGACCTGCAAGACGGTTAAGCAGGCAGTAAAGCGTTTTAAGAAAATGAAGCGGGAAGCGAAAAGCCTTGGCATTTACTTTGACGCGGATGAAGTGTCGCTTATTATCAACTTTGCGGAAGAGTACCTCAAGGTCAACGCTGGTGGCGAGTGGGGACCGATACAGATCCAGCCATGGCAGGCTTTTATTATTGCCGGTATTTACGGATTTAAATATTTGGCAGACAATACCCGCGTCACAAGAACCGCCGTTATATCAACGGCAAAAAAAAATGGTAAGTCAACGCTCAATGCAGTGTTTGCCCTTTACGATTTGTTCTCACGGAAGGGTGGAAGGGCATACCTTGCCGCTCTCGATCAGCCGCAGACTAAAAGTGTCTACGAGCCGATTGAACTAGCGGTCATGTCATCGCCGGAATTGGCGAAAGAGCTCGAGGTCACGAGCCGCACAAAAACTATCTTGCATCCGCAGAATTTCTCGACTATCACATGCTTATCAAAAGGAGCAAAAACAAAGCAGGGCTTTATTGCGTCCCTTGCGATTTTTGACGAGTATTACCTATACCCCACGGACGAGCTTCTCTCGATTATCAGGTACGGTTTCCGCTCTGTCACCTCACCGCTTGCAGTCATTATCACCACCAATGGCAATAACAAGCAAACACCATACTACCAGGAATATGAGCGTTGTAAAAAAATCCTTGACGGCATTATTGAGGACCTGAGTACCTTTACCATCCTCTACGAGCTTGACGAAGGGGACCGCTGGGATGACCCGGCAAAGTTACCAAAGGCAAACCCGATGCTCGCGTGTGGTGTTCTCGATTTTGACCGGGATTTTAAAGCGGACCTCGAGGAGGCTAAGCAGAAACCGCACAAGCAGTCCGACTACAAACAGCTCACGTGCAACCTTTGGGTTGACCCGGTCATTGATGCTTGGATACCTGATGACGTTTTCCGGAAGTGCATGAAGAAAAGCCCTGCCATGGAAGATCTTGCAACCGCTCCGTCAGTACTATCGTTTGACCTGTCGAAGGTTTCGGATTTTACCGTGCTCTCGATGTATACCTGGTGGGCAGAAAAAGAAAAGTATGTTGCTCGGCATTGGTTCTACATTCCGGAAGAGCAGGCGGTCAATAAGGCCGAAGAAAATATTTTAATCAAAGCATGGATTGATGACGGTTTGATTACGCTGACTCCGGGGCCTACGGTCGACTACGCTTTTATTGCAGGGAAAATCGCGGAACTGTATCAAAGTCAAAATATTTTGGCTGTTGTTTATGACCGCTATCAGTCAAAGTTTGTGTTTGAGCATTTAACGCAGGATATTGTGTCAATTGATTTTGATCAGAGCCTTAAATCGATGGCGGTCCCGACAAAGGAATGGGAAAAAGCTATTTACGACGGTTTGATTATTGACAGTAATCCTATTATGCGGTGGATGCTCTCTTGTGCTGTTATTAAACCGGATGTTAATGGCAATTACAAACCGCTTAAGCCTCAGACAAACAGAACCTACAAAAGAATTGATGCGGTTATTACATCAATTATGGCCTACAGTATACTCAGTGAAAAAATAAAGGCTATGGGGTCAGCCTACACATACGATGATTTAATGGCGCTCTTGTAAAACTAGACTATTATTATGAGGATGCTATGGGAATATTTAATTTTGGGAAACGGGCGATTGTAAATACTCAGTTTATCGTAACAGAGGGCAGCCCCGGGTATCAGTATCAAATTAACAAACATCCAGTGGCACTTGCTTGCATTGACCTGATTTCCGGGGCATTATCGTCTTTGCCATTTGATTTGTATCGTAAGCGGGATAATGGATCGCGGGAAAAAGTAAGGGACCATACTGTTGCACGGATTTTGCGGAGACCTAATCTCACGACGCCGTCGTATCTATTTTATTACCAGATGGTGGTCGATTACTTCAACGGTAATTTTTACGCGTACAAATATAGGACCGGAAATAATGTTACAGCACTACTGCGGATAGACCCATCGACCATCGAGCCAGTGCGGTCCGGGGCAAGCATCGTGTATCAGGCATCGGATAGAACGTACTCCGCTGACGAGATCCTGCATATCCCTTCGCGGTTTGGTTTTAACGGACTTAAGGGGCAATCAATTTTTGACTACTATCGCTCAGCATTCGACCTTGCCATTGCTATGGACAACTACTTCCGGGCTACCATGGACAATTCTTTTGGGGTCGATAAAAAAATTATTCTCGATATTTCAGAATTGCTGAACACCGCGCGACTAACTCGAGAACAAATTGAAGATGTAAAAGCAAAGTTTATCAATGACTTTGCGGGTGTGCTTAATTCCGGGAAGCCTATTATTAAATCGGTGCAGGGTGTGAAGTACGAGTCCCTTGATGTAGGCGGAAAAAGCAATCGGGAAAATCAGCTCAATGAAAACTTGCAGGTTGTTCAGGAGCTAATTGCAAAAGTTTTTAATGTGCCGACTTCCTTGTTGCACGGGGAAAACAAATACAATGGCCTTGAAAGTCTCTACACGATATTTATCGACTTTGCAGTGAGACCTATCGCCGAGGCTTTCGTTGATGGTTTTGAATCTTTGTTAACACTATCAGAACTAGACTATTTATATGTGGAGCCGAATTACAACACGCTATTAAAGCTTGATACCTCAGCAAAGATTGATGCCTACACAAAAGAAATCGGCTCCGGCATTTTAACTATCAATGAAGCGAGGGCAAAAGAGAATTTACCGACCATAGGGCCTGCTGGGGATGTGCCGCATTTGCCGGCAAACCTTTTACCGGTGAACGAAGAAACCATTGCTGCGAGAATTGCAACGCAAAAACTTGCATTGCAACAGCTCGAGCAGGATAAAACAGGGGAGTATTAAGATGAAAGGATTACCGATAGACTACGAAAAGCGCAGCATTGAAAGCGAGCTTAAAGCCGAGCAGGTTGAAGGGAAGCGAAAACTGTTTGGGTTTATCTCGTATAACAAGCGCTCTGTTGATATGTACGGGATTTACGAAGAGATTGCTCCAGGGGCTTTTAAGAAATCCATCTCGGAACGAAATGTAGTGGCACTGGTAAATCATGACGCAACGAAGGTTCTAGGTTCGCTTGGTGCTGGCACACTCCGGTTTGATGATCGTGATGACGGGCTCTATATCGAAGTAGATTTGCCAGACACAACCTATGCAAGAGACGCTTATGAGGTTATTGCTCGCGGGGACATTAAAACCATGTCTTTCGGTTTCCAGCCGATTATTACTGAGACTCGAAGCGAGGCCGGCGTTGATATTGTAACGCTCAAAGAGGTTAAACTTTTTGAGGTGTCTTTTATGGTGGCTTTCCCCGCTTACGAGGACACCACAAGCGTGGCGGTTACCAGGTCGACAATCAGCACCATTAAACAGGTCCGGGGCATAGACCTTGGCGAGGCTATTACTGTTTTGTCAAAACCGGAACTGACTGTAGAAGACAAGGGAAAACTCGCCGCCGTAGTGCGTGCGATAACTACCATACTCGAACCGGGAAACCAAGAGCCACAGGCTCAAGCACAGGCGCAGACTGAGCCAGCAGAGACTACTCAGCCTGATGATGAGCAGAGAGCCCTTGCGGACCTTGAGACTTTGGTCGAGCTAGAAACAATGATATAGGAGCATGATTATGAACGAACTCGAAATAATAAAACTCGAGATGAGAAGCTGGCTTGAAAAAGCCCAGAAAAAGGAAGTGGACGCCACCACCGCAAAGGCGGAAATTGAAAAACTCCAGGCAAAGAAAATGGAGCTGGAACAGCGCGCCGCTCAGCCTGCTGTCGATGTAGTCGCTGATGCTAAAACCGCTTGGAGTGAAGTCCGGTCTGCTCTCATGGAAAAGCGTGCCATCACTCAGAATGGCGCTGGCGCTGTCAATGTAGTGTCTGATATTATCCGCGCTATTGTGGACGGCAACAAGCTCGCTGGTCTTGTGTCTAAGTTTGGCGGGCCCAATGCATCTACGGTTATCCCCGTACTCTCCCCGCACCTTGCAAAGCCTGCTGGTAACGCCGAAGGCGTGACCGGTGTATCCGCTGATAGTACCGCGGTATTGAGCCCCAAAACGCTCCAGCCTAAGCCCTATGTATCGGTTCTGCCTGTGTCTCGGCTTGCGTTGATGTCTACCAGCTTTGATCGGGACCTCCCTGCCATCTTTGCAGAGGCTTTTGCCGGTGCAGTCGATGAGCAGATCCTTGTCGGTAGTGGTACTGGCAACAATGGCCTCGGCGTATTTGTCGCTGACAACAATGGCGTACCTACAAGCCAGGATATTACAACCGGCACTGTTGGCGGTATTAAAACTGCAGATCTTGTAACCCTAGCGGTTAAGGTCAATGCCGTTATGTCCGGGGCCGCTGGCAAGGCGATTGTTATGCATCCCGATGTTTTTGCAACCATCCTTGCTGATGCAACCGCCGGGACCGACCCCATCAAGTATCAGCTCCTCAATATGCAGGTCATGGGCACCCCTATCATCCTGTCTACTTATGCGCCTAATACTATCGCTGGCGATCAATACGTGGCAGTTGGTGGAGACTTCTCTAAGTACGCCTGGGCTTATGCTAACGAGCTCACCATCGATAAGGTGGTTACTATAGGGTCCGACAACATCACTGTGCAGGCGATACAGTACATGAATTTTGCACCGATTATCAAAGACCGGTTCTATCGCCTCAAGGTGAAGAATAGCTAATAAAGGAGCAAGCAATGGCACGGAGTAAAAATCCTGCCATTGCTACTGCTGATGATGCAGTGGCAATGGACAGCAAAAAGGCTGACGCTAAAATTGATGTTGTAGTCACAACGATACCGCTCTACACTCCGGAAGGGATTATACATCCTGGTAGATACATCATCGGAGAAAAAATCACCGAATCGACAGCAAGAGTGCTTATCGATAAGGGTCTTGCGACAATTGCGGAGGAATAAATGATAATATCCGTCGAAGAATTCAACGCGTACACCAACGACTACAACGATAAAAATACCTCGGTAAAAGAGCTGGTCATTGGGGCAGCGCAAAATATAGTTGAACAATTCCTTGGGTACCGTTTGGATTTTTCGCCAGCCGAGGATTATGGGATGATGAATAATAATGATTTCATCCCAGTATCGGAATTGGTGAGCGCTATTGAGTCGATAAAAATCAACGATAACGAGTTGACAGCTGACGATATAAAAAAAGTTCATAAGAATTACATCACGTTAAAAAATAATTATTCGGGATTTATTAAAGTTGAATATTACACAGGATATATGAAACCTGGGACCATTATTCCTTTACTCTTATGGAATTCAAATGCCACCGTCCCCGATGCAATAAAACTTGCGGTTCTCCAAATTGCAAGTCTTAAATACATGGAAACTGGTAAACGTATTGGTGTCACAGGTCTTAATACTCCGGATGGTGTCGGGACAACATTTGTCAACTACACCAACTTTGACAAATGGCTGAGAGCAATTTCTCCGTATAGGATTTTGTAATGCTATCTGCGCAGGTATCTATCGACACAAGCCAATTTGATAATACTCTTGGATCGTTAAAAAATAAAATGAAATACATTGCACGGCGGATGATGAACCGTGTTAGCGCAGAGATAAAGAAAGAAATCAGAAATACAAAATTAAAAGGGCAAGTTTTAAAGCGAAAAACTGGCGGACTCGCTCGCAGTTTGAAATATAAAAGTTTCCCAAATTTTACGGGGATATTTGAGAGCACAAAGTTTTATGCAACGTTTCATGAGCTTGGACCAGTAACAATCATGCCGAGAAAATCAAGCAGAAAATATTTACGATTCCAGGTTGATGGTGAATGGAAGACAATTCGGCAGGTGACATTGCCGCGGCGTCAATTTATCTTGCCGGTCATCCATGATTATTTTAACACTGGAAAGGCAGAACAGTTGATGACGGCGGTTTTGCAAGACGAAATAAATAAACTCGGAGGAGGCGATAGATGACATTTGCCGGATTGCTTGAAGCGGTGGGCAAGTATCTTGAGAATAAAATCAACGCAATAAATCAAAACGATAAACCAGAAATACAAAAAGTGGTTTACGACTACCCGGACATGACCATGCATTCTGAAAATAAAATTTTGTTTTTGCATTTATCAGATGTTGAATATGACACACTAACAACCGAAAGTCATTTAGCTCGCATTAAAATAATGGTGTACGGTGTTATTGGGGGAAGTGATGAAGCGACTTTGCAGGAACGCCTTGCGGCTTACGCTGATGCTTTGTATCTTGCCATTGAGCAAGATCTATCGTTGGGCGGTGTTTGCGATGTGTCTTTTATCCGGTCGATACGATTTTACACCGATGTTGAGGGCGTGCAGAACAGAAAAGCCTTTGAGGCCCAAATCGAACTATTAACTGAAACTTAAAGGTCCGAAAAAACTAGACTATTATTATGAGAGGAGATAACTATGGCAAGCGGAAGCGGATTAAAAGTCCAATACGGAATAGAAAACACCTACGGGACTAAGGCGACGCCGACTAACCAGATCCTGGTATCGAGCGAAGGTTTTAAACTAAATCTTGGGAAGAAGGATGAAGGCCTTTTAACCGGTGGGAAAATGACGGGGCGAGTCGCAACGATGAGCCGGAAGGTTGAAGGCTCTTTGTCAGCATTGGCTCGGCCGGATGATGTTGGGTTCTTTTTAAAGGGCCTCTTTGGGGTGGAAGGTACCCCTGCACAAGTCGGGACCACTGACGCATATAATCACACCTTTACACCGATATCTGCAACGGGCACTTTGCCATCGTACACGTTTACTATTGACCGTGTGGTAAAGGGTTTTGCATATACCGGATGCAAAATCAATACAATGAGCTTTAACGCTGACGCTGAGGACTACCTTAAGTTAGACATAAACGTCATTGGTAAGGATGAAGAAAGCGGCACGACAGGAAGTCTAACACCTTCCGCATTGAAAGCATTCCGGTTCGCGAACGCCCAGATCAAGGTTAACAATCAGGTGCTCGATGCAACCAATATAAAGTTTGAGTATAACAATAATCTCAGTCAATTGCAAACCACTGCTACCGGGCTTTATTTAACCGCCCCAGAACAGGGGGCGCGGGATGTTAAGATCTCCGCTGATGTTTTGTATAACAGCACTTCTGACAGTATCCGCGACAGTTATTTTCTGACTGATGCGGTTGTCGAGGTTGTCATCAACTTTGTAAACGGCGAAATTGCCGACGATGATGTACCTTATTCCTTATCCTTTACCATCCCCTTTGCTCAAGTTGAAGATGCAAGTCCCACCATCTCTGGCGCTGACATTATTAAGTACACACTCTCCATGAGAGCAACCGAGGGATCTGGGCAGGAGCCTGTCAAAGCAGAACTCGTCAACCTGCGATCTACTGCATACTAAGAGGAGTTAACATGGATCTGAAAGAAGCTCAAGAAAAACTGATTTTCACCGTGCGCTACGATATTGACGATGCCGATTACATCGTACTCCGTGAACCTACAATGGCAGAGGCTCGGGAGTTTTCAACCGATGGAGCAGAAAATGTACAGGCCCTTGAAAAGATTTTCCCATCCTGCATTATTGAACACTCTTTCACAGACGGCGGAGTTAAGGCTACCAATAAGGATGTAGCAAAAGTCCTTATGAATTCTGGGACATTGTTTTCCGATATCATCGAAGCCTGGATGAACGCTATTACATTAAAAAAAACGAAGTCCAAGAAATCCGAGATGTTGCAAAAATAATTTTTGATGGAGGGCGCATCGATTGTGATGTGGCCCTCTTTGACGCGTTTAAAAAATGGCATTTTTTTATTGATTTATTTTTTATGATTATCCACCCGAAACATGGTTACTTTGTCATGATGCCATGCGAAGGACCTCCAATACAACAACCTTACAAAACAATGCAGATCTTAAATATCCTCCGCGATTTATGGATTGAGAAGTTAAAGAGAGAAAACGAGACGGCGATGCGGAGAAAATAGACTATTATTATGAGGTGAAATAATGCCGGCAAAAGTAACGTATTATATCAACGGGAAAGCTGATACTGGGCCCATAGATCGTGCAAAAAACAGCATACACGATCTGCATAGTGTTGCAGATAAGTTAAAAAACACCTTGGGCGCCGGACTTGTTGCAATGGCATCCATTGAAGGAATAAAAAAACTTACCTCGGGGATGATGGATGCCGCAAAATCTTTTGAAGAAGCTGACCGAAAGTACCGAGCGTTATCGAATGCTTTTGCAAATAATTATGCCGATTATACCCGAGCAACTAATCTGATACAAGAACTGTCAACCACAACGCTTGCCAGTAAAGATGCCATCGAGCAGATGGTGTCATCGCTTGCAGTATCTGGTCGCAGTGTGGCTGAAATAGAAAAACTCACCAATGCAGCAACAATCCTGTCCAATGTGACCGGAAAAGACTGGACGCAGTCGGCGAATATGCTGCTCGGAACGCTCGAAGGCCAAACCAGGGAGCTGCAAAAGCTTTTCCCTGAAGTGAAGAATCTCACCGACGAAGAACTTGCCCAAGGAAAAGCAGTCGATCTATTAAATACAAAGTATGGGGAATTTGCCGGGAATCTCGGGAGCACCTATACCCAGTCTGTGAAAAACTTGAGCGAAGCATGGGGCGACCTCAAGCAGGCGCTTGGTAGTTTTACTTCTGATTTTTTTGCACCGATTATCAGCGGGCTGTCTCAGCTTATCGCAAAACTTGCAGAGCTATTAAACCACAAAAAAGCTATTGATGAAGCAATGAGTGGTGGAGCTGGGCAGACATACACATTAAATGATGCTCAGCGATATTTGGACGAGCTTAAGAGAGAACGGGACTCGTTAAACGCAACTATCGCCAAGTATGAAGCAAATCGAAAAAAAGCTTTAGAAATTGGCGATGTAGGGGTTGCCGCAACAATTGCTGATAATATGAAGATGTATCAGGACCAGCTTACAAAGGTCAACGCGGCGATCACGCTCTGGAGCCAGCGGGCAATGCAACTGCAGCAGCAACAAGTTGATGCTCAAAAAAAACAGACTGCAGAGCTTGCAAAATTTACGCCGATAAAAGTGCGTGGCGGTTTTGATTTTGCAGATCTGCAAGCGTTGCAGGCGCAGTCTTACAGTCTGCTTGGAAATGATTTGCGGGTAGCGTATACCCAAGCAACAGAGAGAGCGCTTGAGGAAGCGCTCGCGATGTATTACGCAGAGCTAGCGATGAAAGAACAGCAACCGGAACAAGAGAGTGATCCGTACACTGTATTTGGGAAGAGCATGGATCCGCTGTCAATAATAATTGATGATATTGGTTCTCTTTTTAGTACAGGGGCGGCCATGTTTATGGAGCTTGTAATGGCAAGCGCTCCAGTTACAGCTATGATGTCTGCATTGTCGGTGGTTGTTAAAGCTGCTTATGATGTTGTAGCACCGACAATAGATAGCCTGCTTAGGCCTATTGTTGGGATCCTTGCAATCCTTGGTCAAACAATTGGCAAGATATTGTTACCAGCAACGATCGCCCTAACTCCGATCATCGAGTTTGTCACCAACGGTTTTGTGCTGTTATACAATTATGCTATCAAACCGTTTGCTAATGCGGTGATATGGATTATTGCTTCCCTTTACAATCTTATCGCTGATACAATTAATGCGGTTTTAGGGGCATTAGATAATATCCCATTTGTAGACATTAATTGGCGGATGAAAAAACAAGACGTTAACAGCCTCATGCTTGGAGATTTGACTACTGCTCAATTGGATAGGGCTGGGTCATCTGCTGGTGTTGGTTATGCAGGTGGTGGTGCTGCTGCAAGTTATACCGGCGGCCAAAATATCACTAACAATTTTTATATCGACATAGAAACCATTAATGGAACAAACCGTGAAGCGGCATTAGCTTTCCTCGAAGAAATAAAGCAGGCTATTAAACTCGGCTTAGCATCGTATTAAGGAGTTATGAATGAATCAGGTTAAAGTTGAATTATACCTGAATAACTTATGGGAAGAAGTTGAAGCGGCAATTGATACCATAGAAATTCAGGAAATATTTCACAATAAATTAAAAAACGCGGATAATAATGCAAAAGTACAATTTGCGCCAAACGAAACCCTATACAACCAATTAAGGTATTTATTAAATAATAAAATTGATGTAAAGGCAAGGATAAAGAAAGACTCAACAGTTGTTTTTACCGGTTATATTCGTAAAACACTAGGGTTCGAAAAAACTCAAAAATTAGAACGGGTTAAAATTGAGCTGGTTTCACCATCATATCTACTAAAAAGAAAAATTCCACAGCGATTGCTATATCGAAATCAAACCGTACAAGCAATTGTAGTAGATATTCTTTCAAAAGCTGGAGTCACTGATATACAGTCTTTCGCCATTCCTAATATTGTCCCAATTCTTACTACAGAAGAAGACAAAGACGCTTATTTTACTGTTATAGAGACTTTGCTTTTTGAATACGGTTATGTGTTTGATTTTGACGCATCTGGGCGGTTTGTAGTAAGATCTTTAAATCCAAGCATCCCATCATCGCCATTCGTATTCAATGAAACTAATCTACGAAATATCGTAGAGCAGAGAAAAATAGAAGAAGAATTTGAGAAAGTTATTATTGAATGGGCAAGCCTTGAAACCGTTTCTTCCGGGGTTATCTTTTCCGATACCTCTGGAGCACGTGATGGATACAAATGTCTCATTGAAATTCCCCCAGGTAAGTACCTCGGGGAAAAAGATGATGGCACGGGGAAAGAATGGTTTCCAGATTTAGTACACGAAAAGGGAAACGTTCTATACTATGAAAATCCATCTCTTGATTTGTCTGCTGATCCAGGGATATCTGTTGAAAAGTTTTTGAATGAAAGCAAGATACTTTTGTCAATTAAAAATACTAATCAATCTGTATCTCAATTTATTCGTAAACTTGATATAACCGCATCGAGTATTATCATAAAACCGGAAGGTACAAACAAAACCGTAGTAGTGAGACAAGAAGGGACTGAGAAGGTCCTGACTTATAAATCGCGTTTTATTTTTCAAAAAGATGTGGCTGATAATCTGGCCAACCTGCTCGTAAACTATTACAAGTATTCTGATTTTGTGTACAGCTTTCATAGTAAGATTGAAAAAGCTGTAGGTGAAATTGTCAGTATTTCTGAACCAGGTATTGGAACAAACACGGTCAGAATTATTTCTAAAAGTTACAACCCTGCTGAAGAATTGTACGACTACACAGCAGAAGCGATTGACGAATATACTTCTACGACAGCAAACACCTCAACTACAGTATCAGGGAGTGTCCCTTGGTCTTACGTCGATTCAATAGCAAGCAAGAGACTAACTGTTTATTTATACCAGGATGCAAAGATACAGCCTGAAAAACCGTCTGATACAGTGACGTATAATGTAACAACAAATTCATTTAGCGGTCTGACTAATGGATGGACGGAGACGCAACCAAATGCATCAAGATCCCCAATCTGGTTGATAAGCTATACGACTATTGTATCTGCGACACAAGTCATGCTGGAAATAGAACCAGATGACTGGAGTAATGCAGTTAGAATTTTTATAGGTACTCCATTATATTTAGGTCTAACATCAAGCGTTCCGACGTCTGGCAGCTTCCCTGATAAAATCGATGGCGATTGGTGCCTTTGTACTGCTGACGGGAAGTTTTACAAGTGGACAGGCTCTCTATGGACTGATAGCGGTATAACAACACAAAATAAAATGGCAGCACTACAGGATTTGCTTGCAATTGCAGACGCAAGTGATGCCACCGCATTCTGTCAAACATTGGTATCTGTCGATGCGTTTATTAACAAACTGATGGCGAAATACCTGCGTCTTCAAGATAGCGGGGCAATATATTCAGGTGGGTATGACCAATACGGGAATAATCCTGATAATCTACCAGGCGTCTTTATAAACGCCGGTGGCACCATGATGGCCAACCAGATATATATAAAAAACTCTACCGTGAAAGAGTCGAGTGTAAACATAAACTTTGCAGGGACGTGGTTATACGGAACCTGGGGTAGTGAGACAGCAGTTAATAGTGCAAAAATATATTACGGCAGTCTTGCAGTACTACCTGATGGCCGGGTTTTGTGTGTGTATATAAGATATTCTGACCACTATCTAGTCCAGCGTATTCGTGATACCAGCGGCAACTGGGGCAGTGAAACAGTAGTTAGTAGTACAATCTCTTATATCCCCAGTCTTGCCGTGCTACCTGATGGCCGGGTTTTGTGTGTGTATATGAGATATCCTGATTACTATCTAGTCCAGCGTATTCGTGATACCAGTGGTACATGGGGAAGTGAAATAGTAATTAACAATACATACGCTGATTTACCAAGTCTTGCTGTACTATCAGACGGCAGAGTGTTGTGTGTATATACAAGAACGGCTGACAACTATCTAGTTCAACGCATTCGTGATACAAACGGTACTTGGAGTGGTGAAACAGTAGTTAATAGTGCAAATGCTTATATGCCAAGTCTTGTCTTGCTACCTGATGGCAGAGTGTTATGTGTGTATAGAAGTGCCAGTAATGGCTATCTAGTCCAGCGTATTCGTGATACCAGTGGTACATGGGGCAGTGAAACGGAAGTTAATAGTGCGAGCTCTGATTTACCTAGCCTTGCTGTGCTTCCTGACGGTAGGGTTTTGTGTGTGTACACAAGATATTCTGATTACTATCTAGTTCAGCGCATTCGTGATACTGGTGGAGCATGGGGAAGTGAAACGGTAGTTAATAGTGCAAACTCCGCGTACTCTGGACTTGCCGTACTGCCTGACGGCAAGGTTTTGTGTGTGTATAGAAGAAATTCTGATGGTTATCTAGTCCAGCGTCTTAATACTTCCTACTACTCATCTATTCCTATAGGCTCCTTCCCCGTCCAGCTTGGGGCCGGCATAATCGAGGTAGGCGAAAACTCCAATGGCAATTGGATTAAGTTTAGCGATGGAACGATGATCTGCTATGGTTTAGCATCTATGAGTAACGTTATCAACTCTACTATGATATATGATCAGCTACGAAATTTTCCCGCCAGTTTTATAGAAACACCTATGATACAAGGTGGACAAGTACACTATCATAACGACCTAAACGCTGGCGCACCAGGAATCAATTTTAATTATCAAGGTGGGTTAACTTCATCAACATTCAGAATCGGTGTTCGCCTATGGTCTACATTTAGTAATGCATTTTCAATTTACATTGCATGGACTGCTATTGGGAGGTGGAAACAATGATGATTAAATATAGTCCCGTAAAATCGGATACTGAAGATACTAGCATCAAATATGTTGACGAAAACACTATCATTATTGATGGTGAGGAATATCAGTTTGACAGTAACTCAGTGATATGGCCTACCATATACGATGATACAAATGGGAAAATACTCGATGCGTATGTAAATGACAATGGGGAGCTGTACATTACAGTACGCCGATTTTATACCGGCTCTTGCAGCGATTGGGACACAGGAGACTATCATGACTTTAACAGGTAAAACAAAAGCACAGGTGGAAGCTGAGAAACTTGAACAGGCGAGACAAACAGCAATACAGGCGATAAACAGCCATAAGGACATACTTTTCAAGCGAGGTTTTAATTTTAATGGCGAACAGTATCCGCTTGACATCGGGGCACAGGTTGCCTATCAGGCCTTGCAAAACGCAATTACCCTTGGTATCAAGCTTTCTGCTTTTGTAATAACCACCGACAATAAAACGATAATGATGGATGCCGATACGTTTGGACTATTTGTATTGCAGGCTTTCAAGAATGCTTCTGATATTGTACTACAGGCGCGGGGAATAAAAGACAAAATACTTGCAGAAACTGATATTGATATAATACAATCATTGAAGGAGGAGTTCTGCAAATGAGCTTGCTCAATATTTGTAATGAAACAATTTCTGGCCCATGGGATACCGCAGGAAAGGATTAAAGCAGGATTGGGAGGAATAAATGCCGACAAACGAAGACTTAGAACAACAGCGGGATATCGGGAAAGCCTTCCGTGAGATATCGGATCTGCGGGGCGATGTAAAGGAACTGCGTACAGCCCTTGTCGGTATCGACGGGCGCAATGGACTACGGGGCGAATTGCGGGCCTATATAGAGGAAAGCCGGCAACACATGGCGAAGCTGGACGAGATGATGAAGGGCGCTTACGAATGGCAGGCTGAAACAGACCAAAGGTTCAGGCACTACGTTGACGTAGAAAGAAAAGAAACCTGTTACGGGGCTGAACTTTTAGACGAGTATATAAAGGAACAGGAAGCGATAAAGAAAGACAGCCTTGAACGGCGCCGGCATGCTGACGAGCTCATTGTAGAGCTTGAAAAACAGAAGATTGCCACCAGAGGAATAATGATTGCGGCGACAATAACCGCAGTCGCTTCGCTTATAACAGCGATACTGAAATAGGAGGGCGATATGCTTTTTATCGCAAGCGTATGGCAACGAGTTCGGGACCTTGTCATAAAACTCATAAGTGTTAAGGGATTATTCTTCCTGGTATCAACGGTGGTGTTTTTGCTGGACCATAGCCTGTATCCGTTTTTGGCATTTATACTTTCCGGGAGCCTTTTTATATCATTCAGAGAGATCGGGAAGTGGAAGGGATTAATAAAAAGTATAAAATAAAACTTGACAGATTAAAATTACCGTGTTACGATTTTTACAGTGGAGGCACGGAATGAATATCGAAGAACTTGCAATCAAAAAGTGGGGAGTTAAAAATCAAATACTTAAAACCATCGAAGAGCTTGGCGAATTGTCCTCTGCCTTGTCCCGCTATCTGTTATACAAAGACGAAACATTCGAATACGATGTAGTTGATGAGATAGCAGATTGTCAGATACTACTGGACCAGTTACGGATTGTATTCCCTGAAGTAGGTGAACGGATGTACAGCAAGCGTGAACGGCTTGCTCAAATAGTGAATGAACAAATCGAATACAGGGAGATGCGGGACCATGGGAATTTGCAAAGACTTTAATAAGCTAAAACCAGAGTTTAGGGAAAAACTTCAGAAAGCCCTGAAAGAACTCGACGAGAAAGGCATATCTTACGCAGTCCTTGAGACCTACCGGGACCAGAAGGTGCAAGACGCCTATTATGCCCAAGGTAGGGCCTCATTCGAGGAAATAAATAAACTCCGGGAGATTGCCGGCCTTCCGCCGATAACCTATGCAGACAGTAGGCTCCGTATCACGAAGGCACGGCATAGCAAACACACCGACGGACTTGCCGCCGACATTGTACCAGTCATATCCGGCCGTATCCCGTGGCTCATTAGAGACGCGAGTACTGTAGCCCTCTGGTTGTCGCTTGCCGAAGTCATAAAAAAGCACGGGATGACCTGGGGCGGAGACTGGGACCAAAAGAATGAGTGGGGTATCGGTTGGGACCCTGCGCACTATGAGATATAGGCTCGTTGAGCCTTTCAATATTGAGAAAATGTCTAACAACTGCTTCAACCTGACTTCGCAGGTTAAGCAAATGTTAGATGGATTCTTTAGCAGTATACCCGCCTACGGCGACTATACTGACACGAACTAAACCGGAGGAAATATTGGAGACATTTACAATGAAGCAGATAAGGCGAGAACGTGCAATCGGGCTTTGGATGTTGCTTATTGGTTTTATGTGTGGTTTTTTAGTTGGTGGATTCTTTGTCTACTATACCGGCATCTAACAACTGCTTCAACCTGACTTCGCAGGTTAAGCAAATGTTATGCGGATTCTACGCCAGATAACAAGTTATCTGGACTCCGAACGGTCGGAGATAAGGAAGAGCCGTTCAATTCGGCAATCCGCAAAAGGGCAGGTTCGATTCCTGCTCGGTTGTTGAGGGCTGGAGCGGAGGGAGTTGGGTTCGAGTCCCAATGATACAGGCGAGATTGGAAAAAGACCCTATCTTGCTAACTCAGGGAGCAGTAACACAGGGATGCGGCTGTAACGCATAACAACTGCTTCAACCTGACACCTGCGGTGCAGGTTAAGCAAATGTTATACAGACACTACGCAGGAAACAATAAATCGTTTCCTGACTTCGTGCAAAAGG
>Ga0208695_1001636_pt1 | contig 18163 bp, 22 predicted proteins | sample AD_UKC111_MetaG_FD_184449 | JGI IMG/M metagenome (GOLD analysis project Ga0208695, IMG submission 184449) | Active sludge microbial communities of municipal wastewater-treating anaerobic digesters from Hong Kong - AD_UKC111_MetaG (SPAdes)... | ecosystem: Engineered > Bioreactor > Anaerobic >...
CCTATAAATAGAGATCGAGTTTCAGATTGTATGTTCGCGTCTACACGAATTTAGTTTTGATACGCGTCCTCCACATAAGTCATATTAAGCATTCATTTAAAATAATGCCATTAATTCCGCAACACATTGATTGAGTTTTTTATAAGTAGATGGCGTGTTAATACTAAAATGAGTGTTGCCTTTAAGAGTGGTCAAGTCTTAGATTATAAGTCCGTTCCTATCAAAATTAATATTGACACTCCCTTAAGAAGTTATAATTGATAAATATTATTTTGGCTGTGATTCGGCCGATTGCGGATCGTGGGATTGTCGTCATAAGCGCGGTTGCTGGCAAACCATGCACCTTTACTCTCTTGTGAATTAGGTCAAACTGTATGATAGCCTCGTCATCCATCCGGATATTGAACTTCTGAAGTTTCTCATCACCAAAGACCTCAAAAAGTAGACGATGAGGGAACTGCCCTTCGGACTCAGCAACAAACTGTTGTATTTTCCATGCGTCTCTTGCGGTTGTCTCAGATTTTGGTTTCACTACTGCTATAATTTTTCCTTTAAATTCCATATTGCTACACTACTGTCTGAAGAAAACCTCCCATATCCATAACAGACCATCATCGGTAGGTGAACATCGGGCGTTTTAACTTTGTCAAACAGCTCGCTCAAGTCAATCTTCTGAAAGTGGACAGACTTTATTGCAGCTGAAATAATGTAAAGATTTTTGTCGATATGATAAATTTTTTTAGCAATAGCAAGCAACAGGTAATCGCACACGGCAATCCAAATCTGTGTGTAGACTGCGTTTTCAGTCGTACCGAAGAACGACTTGATGTGCAAATGCCGTTTTATCCATTTGAAGAAAAGTTCGACGAGCCATCTCTCCCTGTAAAACACCGCAACGGTCAGGGCTTCTACATTGAAGTCATTGGTGAGATATTCATAGTGATTGCCATTGGAGAAATCCTCATATTGAACATATCTGAGAGAGTCGGGGTACTTCTTTATGGAATAATATCCAGTGAGTCTAATGGTCCTGTCAAAGAGAAAACCTGCATGCATATCAGCGTCTCGCTCCTCAATCACCTCATATTACATATTGAATTTGCCTCTGGTGACGAAATAAGCGTTTTGAAGTTGGAACAACTCATAAAGTTTTTTGTAATTGCAGTACCCTCTATCCATAAGGTAGCGTGCGCCAGCTTCTACAGGTATTTTGTCCATAGCCTTCGAGTCATGAACGCTGGCAGGAGTAAGATAGACCAAAGTGGGAATGGAACCTCTGAGATCAAGGAGTGTATGCATTTTTATGCCACCTTTGTTCTTACGGAACTTTGCCCAAGGACAGAGACACAGGCAAAGACTGATAGTGCTGCTATCGAAAGCATAGACGGCATTTTCAATATCCAGACAAAAATCATCGTCCTTATACAAATCTTGGACTCTCTTTATGAGTACTTGCCCAAAGTCTCTGTATATGCGCCAATCCTTCTTGCTGTTCATTTCTGCAAGCGAGGATTTTGGCATGGGCTTCAGTCCTGACAAGTAAAGTTTGGAAGACAAAGCCGAGAACGTGGCCTCAATGCTTCGCAAACTATCCAGGTCTGTGAACTGAGCAAAACTCATCGCATAAAACTGGTCTCTGCAAGTGAGACGGATACTATGCCGATTACCCTTATACTTGTCAACACATTTTTCAAATGTGTAGCGAGGAATGAGCGACATGATTTGAGAGAAAACGGTCTTTCTTTGATTCATAATAACGTAGTCGATAAACAAGAGCATTCGTAGATGCCCATGTAAAGGTGCAAAATCAAGTCGTGAAAAATAAAAATCGTTGTAAATCATTGTATAATAATTAATTATGAATATTTTTAAAATTTTCTCCAGAAACTAGTTGTATTTCTTATCAAATGCATTGGATTTATATAATAATCTTCTAAAAGTCGGGGATTAATACGCAAATAAAATATATACTTTCAACTACACTGGTGTCCCGTTAAGACGAGACGATTTTAATTTAAACTATTGACATATAATGATTTAACTCATATTTTTTGTGTGTTCGATTTGAATTTGTACTTTTGCATTCCTAATTAATTTAGGTTTGCGATGAACAAAGGAAGAACCATATTTTCTCAGATTATGTCACTTATACCAGAACGAGACTTTATGAAATGCATAGACCGATATAATGGTGATTACCGGACGAGGAACTTTTCTTGCAAAGATCAGTTTCTAGTCATGTGCTATGCTCAATTAACTAATCGCGGAAGTTTGCGTGACATAGAAAACTGCCTTACGGCTTTGTCTTCCCACCTTTATCATTGCGGTATCAGCTATGCTGTTCCTCGCAATACTCTTGCCAAGGCGAACGAACTTCGCAATTGGAGGATATATGCAGATTTTGCTCAAATGCTCTTGAAAAGAGTTCGCCCTTTATATGCGGCAGACGATTTCCGACTTGATTTAGACAACCTTGTCTATGCTTTTGACAGCAGTACAATCAGTCTTTGCCTTAAGCTTTGTCCTTGGGCTAAGTTCCGCAAACATAAGGGTGGCATTAAGATGCATACATTGCTTGACCTGAGAGGTAATCTTCCAGTATCTGTTTATTTGACCGAAGCCTCCGTTCATGATGTGAAAGCATTGGATGGGCTGTATATTGAACCAGAAGCCATTTATCTGATGGACAAGGGGTATGTTGATTTTTATCGTCTGTTCCATCTGATTCACATGAAACATGCTTTCTTCGTTACTCGGGCGAAGGACAATATGCTTTATGAGGTTGTAAACAGTTCTGAGGTTGACCAAAGTACTGGTGTCATTTCTGATGAGGAAATACGTTTGATTGGAACTAAAACCTCTAAACAGTATCCTGAAAATCTCAGAATGGTTACTTATGAAGATTTTGCTACAGACCATGTATATCGTTTTATCACGAATAATACAGAGTATGAAGCACTTACCATATCTGAACTTTACCGCGAACGTTGGAACGTGGAAATATTTTTCAAATGGATCAAGCAGCATCTTCATATAAAGTCTTTTTATGGGACTTCGGAGAATGCCATCTTCCTACAAATCTGGATTGCCGTGTGCACTTATCTGCTTCTTGCCTGGGCAAAGAAAGCTATGCACATCGATCAATTGTTACACACTATTTCAAAGAACGTGGGGCTTTTCCTTACGGAGAGAATCCCTATTAATGAACTATTTAACAAGTCTGTTCTGGAGGAACCTTCTTTTGAATATCCGAGTCTTTTCGGACCAAAGGATTTCTAAACGGGACAGCAGTGTTTCAACTATTTTAATTTATTGCTGCTTTTATCTAATTTTTTATTATTTTTGTGAACTGAATAAATGGAAAGTGAGGTTTCTATGACAAATGAAACAAAATGCAAAATCCTTGAAGAGGCTAAGCAGGTCACTTCTTCTAAAGAGGCTGCCACCGATTTTAAAATCGGCTGGTATTTTAACGAAATCAGGTAAATTGGCCCCACATTTATGATGACGGCATCGTTATATTTGCACAGGTCCAATTTAATTATCGGTTTTCATGGATGCGACAAATCGGTTGCTGATTTGGTCGTATCTGGCAAAGGCAAACTTCTTACCAGTCGTAACGATTGCGATTGGTTAGGATATGGTATCTATTTTTTGTAAAAACAACGAACATCGATGTTTAATCCAATTTGTGGGTGTTTTACTAATTGACGTGGTAGTGTGGCAGTAACGTCAAGAAGCGATCGCCTGAGCCAGCGTATCACCATACTTTAGCTGAATAATATTATTACTGGCCTTGGTTGAACGAATATAGGCCTGCAACATTTCAAATATCTCAATAGTCTCATTTAATTGTGATGATAGAAATAGTATAAGACTCGAAAAAATCCTGTTAAAAATAAGAAGCTAATTTGATAATCTTTCAAAAAAGATTGATTCTATGATGGTCTATAATATTACATTGTATACTAAAAATACATAAAAGGTGACCCAATATTTGTTCAGTGTAATGAAACAAAAAGGAGTTACATTTCTGTAACTCCTTGTAAATCAATGCGCTTCAAGATGGGCTTGAACCAACGACCCCCTGATTAACAGTCAGAAAATGGCAGTTTGCAGCATTTTTCAGTATTTTTCAAATGAAATATAACTAACTGAAAATAAAGTATTTAAAAAGTTTGTTAGTTTGAAAGATATTGTTTATCTTTGCAAAAGAATTGATAATTTGTTGTACCAATGTTGTACCAACTTTGATATGGCAACAAAAAGGTTATAAAATGGAAAGTCAAAGAGTATTCAAAAAAAACAGTTACAAGAAGATTAGTTATACTATGATGCTTGATAACCACAGAAGCCGTTATGAGTCCAAAGGTATGCCGATACCAATGGTAATCCGTATCACATTTAACCGTCAGAGCATATTCATACAAATTGGCAATAGTTATACCTTTGCCGACTATAATGCCATGTGCGAGGCTGAAAGCGACCCCAAGAGCCGTGCAATGCTTGCCAAGAGGAAAGAACTATATAAGATTTTCAATCACGTGGAAAGTATCATTAAAGGGCTATCAGGTGAAGAGAGTGATGATGATAATCTTTTCACTTTTGAATCATTTAAGGTTAAGTTCTACGGACTTGCAGCAAACAACGAAATGACCTTATATCAGTTGTGGAGAGATACGGCTGATAGTAAGAACACCAAGACCAAAGAATGTTATCTGCAAGCATTAAGCCGATTTATAAAGGACATGGGCAAGGGTGTCTCCTTTAATTCTGTTGGGCGCAATCTAGTAACTAGGTGGAGAGATAAGATGCGGTCAGACTTATCAAAGACCACTTGTAATATATACCTTCGGGCTTTTAGCGTGGTATGCCATGAAGCCGAGGCGCAACACCTTATAAAGATAGAGAGCGCAACTCTATTCAAGGGTCTAACAATCCGTGGCAAGAATAGCAGTAATAGCCGAAAGCATGAATATTTAGAGGTAGAGGACTGGCAAAAGTTATGGCAGTTCTATGAGAGTGAAGGCGATGGCAATCCGATTTTCAATGTGTGGCGGTCAGACTATAAGGTCAGTCGCATTGAAGCACTGGGGATGATGTTGTTTATGTATCTAGGTAATGGAATGAACCTTCGTGATGTATTCTCACTTCGATACGATAGCTACTACTATTCCACTGGCAAGAAGCAGTTCAGATTTTTCCGTCATAAGGTAGCCGACCGAACAACGGCTGCGGAGATAGTATTCCCTATATTGCCCGAACTGCGTACAATCATAGACAGATACAACGAGGCACACCATATTAAAGAGACAGAAGGGTCACTTGTATTCCCATATCTTAAAGGTATTACAGATGAAGCGGAACAGATAAGAATGACCGCACTTGCTAATCATGTGATACGTGACAGCATGAAGGCAGTGAGTGAGGCAGTTGGGCTATCATGTGTGCCAACACCTACATGGGCAAGACATTCTTTTGCAAGTAACCTTACCCAACTGGGGGTAGATAAGGACTATATCAGCGCACAGATGGGACACGTGGAGGGCAGCAGTACGACAGACAATTACGTCAATAGATTTGGTTATAAGTTAATGGTGGAGTATAACAGTAAGTTGTTGCACAATGATAGTAAGACCTCTCTACTGGCAGCACTGCAAGCCCTATCAGCAGATGAACGTGAATCACTGTTGGCGATGGTTGGTGGCAGGTGATGGGGTGGGGACACCCCCCAAGCTACCTATTATTATATAGAGCATTCAATTCCGAAAAATATTTTTTCTAAAAATACAAAGCACATGGATTTTTCAATGAATAAATCAAAATCAGAGGAAGAGCCTCAACAGAATATATATGAGCAGTATATCCTCGGAGATAGTGGTTGGCACAACTGGCTATGCTATATAAAAGGTGTAATCAAGGAAAAAGGCAGTGATTGTGATTACATCAAAAGCCAAATAAGCGAGTTAGACACATATATGCTTAATAGCGTATTAGGCAAAAAGTGGTACGAATGCGAGTGCCCTAACCTAATGGAAAACGAGCCTCTCTCAAAACGATTCCTATTTTTTTGGGAAAAAATGTACGAAGGCAAACTAAATCATATAGGCGATACGAAGAGCAGGACGGACGAATGCAATCTCTTCTTTCTAAATTATAGCAAATGGATATATCTTAAATCTTTAATCAGCGAAAATAGCGAGAAGAAAAAGATTGGTAGTAATAATCAAAATGAAATAAAAGACACAAGAAGAAATGTGATTGATTACTTTTTAGATTCATCAAAGATGGAATTAGTAAGAACGGAAGCTGATGGAAAAACTGGCGCAACTCTTGTATCTGTTTTCAAAAAGTTTATTGATAACGGAGTTATGGAAACTTATCCGTCTTATGGCTCTTTGGTCAAAGATTGGAATTTCCCAAATGATACAACACTAGAAAATAGATATAAGCAGGCTAAGAAAGGCAAGCTATAAAGACTTATAAGATACCCCCAAAATACCCCTATTCTACCCGTGTAGTTTAGGGGTATTTCCTTTTGTTGCATATCGATTTTTTTCTGAATATATTTGCATCGTCAAACAACAATGGCGATGTATCTAGCCACTGGAGGCTGCAAAGGTCGATACCCTGCGACAGTCGATAATAAAAAAATAAAATAGATATGGAAGCATTGAACCAAAATCAGATTGTGTTGGTCAGTTTAAGCGACCTTACAACATTAATGGAACGCACATTCAATAAGTGTATGGAGGAAAATTCCCGTGAAAATCTAGAGGACAAGCAGGAACTAAAACCGCTTAACTATTGGCTTGACAAGAAAAACCTTGATAGAACAACTGTGTGGAGATGGGAACAAGAAGGAAAAATCAAACTCACTAGAATAGGGCGAAAAATCTATGCAAGTGAGGAAACCTTCTCAAACTTCGGCAAGGAGGGATAACGTATGATTGATTTAACTGCGGAATACCAAAGATGTACCGAGCAGGTCAAGGACGAGCCTATAAATGTAGGAATGTTCCGTATAATGACCGCCAACGGTACTATAAAAGAAGCTGCAATGGTCGCAAATCCTAAATCTCTCTATCTCTCTTTTTGGTATCAAGGCGAGGTATGCTGTCTTTTTGCGGATTGCAATTTGGGAAAGTCCATTCTTGCTGTGCAGATAGCCAATGAGATTGCGAGGACTGAAAAAGTATTGTATTTTGATTTTGAACTTTCTAACAAGCAATTCCAACTTCGATATTCAGATGAGCAAGGCAACTTATATACATTTCCTGATAATCTATATCGTGTAAGTATAGACCGTGACGCAATGGATATGAACGACCTAAGCAACTTTGAAGATGCAATAATCAAAGATATAGAAGATACCATTACAAGCACTGATGCAAAGGTCGCTATAATTGACAATTTGACGTATTTGTGCCTTCAAGCTGAAAAAGGTGACTCAGCAGGTAGCCTCATGTTTAAACTCATGGCGCTTAAACGTAAATACGGACTAAGCCTTCTTGTACTGTCACATACTCCTAAGCGACCAATGACCGCACCTATCACACAAAATGACTTAGCAGGTAGTAAGCGTTTAATGAATTTCTTTGATAGTAGTTTCGCCATTGGAAGGTCTGCAAAGGATGAGAATTTGAGATACCTCAAACAGATTAAATGCCGTTACGGTTCTTTTCAATACGATGGCGATAATGTTATAGTATGTAGCATTGAAAAGGTCGGAACGTTTTTACAATTCATCAATCAGGGCTATTCCACCGAACGGGAGCACCTGAAGGAATTATCAGATAAGGACGCTAATGGACTGGTTGAAAAGGTCAAGGAATTAATATCTCAAGGAAAGACTTATAGACAGGTTGCATCGGATTTAGGTATTTCACTGGCTAAAGTTCAAAGACTACTAAAAAAATGATGTATCGGTTGTATCGCACCGATACAAGTGATACAAGTGATACAAGTGATACAGTGATACAGTGATACAAAATGAAAATGAAACAGAAAAATATTGATACGATACCATTTGAGATGGTCGAGAAATATGCAAGCTATCAATCTGATTTTGTATATTTTTTAACGATGGAATTTGGTGCAGATATAGCCAAGCGGATAGTTGATGATTATGCACTGGGTAACATTGACGGAAAGACAATACTTTGGAACATTGGCACAGATGGCAAGGTGTTTGGCGGTCAGATTATAGGTTACAATCGCCAAGGATATATCCGTAATGACTGGCGGGATAAGATAACGGTTAATTTGTCAAATGATGATGCAATGTTGGTCGGTTGGTATTGCAAAGAAGAAGGTTTGCACAATGACGTTGAGCCAATTGATAATCTTTCTATTGGCGATGTTGATGAGCGATTTGTGGCTACACCTTCTATTTTCGGACTTCACTTATTAAAGGTATATCCACAAAAGCCGATTGCACTTGTTGAGGCTCATAAGGCAGCATTGATCGGCTCATGCCTACAACCACAATTCAATTGGATGGCGACTGGTTCTAATCTTCGTGATATGGACTTGAATACATTAAGACCACTGCAAGGAAAGTCCGTTATCGTATTTCCAACTAACCATAATTTTTATGAATGGAATCAGGTCGCCAAAGATGTTGACTGGTGTCACATATCGGTTAGTCATATTATGCAGGACTTTCAGACGGAATGGATGCAGGACATAGGTGACATTCTTTTATCTGATTATAGGCAGAATGGAGGCGATTTAAGCACACCAAAGGAAGAGCCTCAACAAGTTATCGAGGTGCAAGTTTCACCCCGACAGAAGGCACTACAAACAATTATAGAGCAAAATCCGTCTGTAGGTATTCTCATTGAAAAGTTTGAGTTGGAGGTTGTGTAATATTAAAATGTTATGATATGATAGAATATAAGATAAGCACCCCACTTTGGTTGTCAAAAAGAAGATGCAAGTTACTGGTCAATCATATTTTGATAACAGTCTTTGTTGGGAAAAAAGGATACGTATTTCACGGTATTACTTATTTCGATGAGGACGAATGGGATGACATAAGAAGAGAGATTTTAAAGAAAATAAACCAATGTCCGAAGGAGTAAGAGGGCGAATTAATATTATTATTATGAGAAAAAATTTTATGGTAGAGCAGCCGACCTTATTGGCAGCAAGTTTTAGTGTGAAAACAAATTGTGACGATGAGCCGATTATCGCCAATTTCGATGAGAATGGCAGGTGTAGTTTTACCGTGCCAAGTGATATGGATGCACGTTTGTTGAGTATGGTGCAAGACCTGTGTGAAGCGGAGTTTGTTCCGTCAGTATTCGCACGTATTCGAGCCAACAAGTTTTTTGATGAGGCTATTGCCGAGGCTAAGGATATTTCCACACCTGATGACGAGTTTGAGAAGGCAAGGCAGGTTGTCATGGATGATGTTTTGGCAACATTGCTAAGAGAGGTTGACGATGATGATTTGCGACTTTTCAAGGATTATTTCACGGAGAAGCACCACTCCTTTGAGAGTATGAGCCGAGTTTTGAGTAAATTAGTTTTATACAAAGAATTAAAAAATAAGGAGAATTAAGAATGGAAAATGAACAAGAATTGACAGAAGCGCAAACAAAATTAAATCGTGAGAATTTCAAAAAAAGGTTGAAAGAAGAAGGGCGACTGGAAAATCCTTTTGCGCCAAAAGTTCCACAAAAGAACACGAATTTCAACGGATTCTAAGTAGTAACTTTCGGGATGGTGACAGCATCCTGATTAAATCAAAAAAAAAGAAATATTAATTTAAATTAGGAGAAACAAAAATGGGAAAGATTAAGAATGAACTTGAAAAAGTAATTTATGATGAGGTAGCGTTTAATGATTCGGTTTCAGCATTATGCCAAGACATTAAGAGCCAATCCGCAAAGGCAATCGAGAACTTGAAGAAAAATTTTGGGACAGAGATTACAAATGATGTTAGTAGTCTGAAAAACTTTTCGGATGAGGCTTTGTTTAAGACGTTTGTTGACGATGCACGCAATAGTTATCTATCAGCGGTTAAGTTTATGCCCGATGGTGAGAAGAGCCGTATAAACACGATGTATGACACTTTGTATAACACTTGCATTGATAGTGTTAAGTGCTTGCAGAAACTTTTTGCACTTGGGTACGAACTAACATACGATGGTCTGTGTTTGACTGTAAATGCTGATGAGGTTTCCGAAAAGATACGACCAAATTTTGTAATCAATTTCACGGATGATGAACGGCAATATTTCACACTGATGGCTAATGCGGTCAATGCGCTTAATGAAATGTTAGCTTTCGAGAAAGAACACGGTTACGTGCAATTTAGTTTCAATGGAATTAATAGCCTCAGCAAGTACGGATATTTCCGTAAAGTTAATGCTATGAGTTTTTATCAGACTTTTAGCGTTGAGCACTTTGTAGATTCCATCAAAAATGGCACGATGGGAAAGGAACGAGATATTTAATGAACATTGGAAGGGTGTAATGTTTGGTTACACCTTACCTTAATTATATAGGAGGAAATTCTATGCAAGGTAGAAATAAAAAAACGGAAAGCGATTTATCTATAGAAGAGAGGATATGTTTGCACAGTTATTTTGTGGATGCAAGTACACTTGATGAGGCTTACCACCTTTGCCATCCTAGGAGCAAAACTGATAAATACCTTCATGCGCTAGCCCTCAGATGGGTCAGGAAAGGAACACCGCAACGAGCATACCTAGATGGACTAAATAAGAGAATCGTAATTGTAGGTAAACTCGAAAAGGACGGAAGCAAGGATACGTCAGCCGAAAGTGAATACGTTGATTTCAGCAAGCGAGATAACGTTATTGAAGCATTATCTAAGAGTGCAAATGAAGAACGAGACAATGTTAAGCGCACTAAGATTTTGAGTGTGATAGCAGACCTGCAACGCATGGATAAGGAAGAGAGCAAGGAGGAAGCGAAACTCATACACTTCTATGTTCCACTAACCTGTAAACGTTGCAATCTGTATTGTGCCGAGAAGGAGAAACGGACAAAAATGTAATAGAAAACGGGGATGATGGTTTATAGCCATTGCCCCGTTATGCCTTCGCTATTGTGTGGTATTGTTACCATTCTCCTTTTCCTTTTCCTCCTCTCTGTACTGTTTGCTTTGCATGATTAAATACATCTTGTGCAAGTCTAACTTAATATCCTCAATGGAATTGCATAACCTGAAATAACATTTATAAATTTTAAAGGTGAAATATACCAATACAACCGCTATGATAATACATAGAACGAATGACACAGCACCTCCAGTTCCTGCTACTTGTAAAATCAGATTTCCCATATTATAATAAAGATTAATTAATATCCACAAATTTCCCGTAACTCATACATCTTGATAATGCACAAAAATTTATGTATTTGTCTTTATCTCCTGCGCAAAATGGATTAGATGGGTCTATTGTTCTAACTATAGGAAGTAAATTATCCATATTCTTATATGGAGATGTTTTGTATATTGCATCCATATAATTTTCAGTTCCATTCATTCCTTTTGTTTTTAATAACACAAATTCAATATCTGATTTACCCGATTCCATTTTTTCATCTTTTATTTTAAAGTCTATTATGCATACTGAATCTTTTGAATAGACTACATTCACGTCAGATATGTCGTTTTCATTAAGAGAAAGAGAGGATATGAGCAGCTCTCTTTTCATTAGTTTCTTCGCATTTCGTTCTATACTGCTTTCGCATGATGTAAGACACAACAGAATAGATGCGATTATCAATATTGTCCTATTCATATTATTACCTCCTATATTCTATTCAGTTTTTAAGACCCAATCCTTAGCTTCTATATACTTCGTTTTTGTCTTATCTGTATATACCAAATCTACATAGGTCGTTGTTTCTCCAGTATTGGGTGAATATATTTTATATCTGTGGATAAATGCGTATTCACTGAATGGTATATTACTTCTTTCTATCATCTTCTCCATTAACGGGAGTCTTTCTAAAGAAGAAACGTCATCTTTATCAGTATCAAATCCTGTGCAAGTGTATATGCTCCCAAAATTATATTGCATATTGTATTTCCCGTAAGTTGAAAATAACTTTTTGAAATACTTATTTTCTACTTTTGCTTTATAGAATCTGCTTATGTATAATTTTGTATATTTGCATCCACTTGAGCTTGCACTACTATCCACGTAATGAGTTATATATGTAACTACTTTTGGCTCTATTTTCTTAACCACTTTATTTTCTTGCTTTTTTGAGCAAGAAATAACGATAGTAAGCAATGATATTATTATTAATATTGTTTTCCTCATAATCATAAAGTTTAAAAGTTATAGCAAAGATAGAACTAATATTTCAAAAAAGCAAATAATATTGAATATATTTAGATTTAATGAAAAATCCCATACAGATACAACATTTTATCGAGTTACCCCAAAAAGCACAATTTGAGAGTGCCTAATAGACAGAAAGCACAATTACCATGCTTTTTTATTTATTGTCGTTAGACTGAGAATAAATGCCGTTTTGATGTTTGAATTATTATTTGTATCTTTGCAGCAACATTTTATAACCGTGGGTTGTTAGTCGTGAGATTGGCAGCCCATTTTGTTATACCAAGGATGATAGAAGTTCCAAAATGTTGTACCTATGTTGTACCAACCATTGCATGGGGCAAAATAAAAGGGAGGTACATTTTGCTGTAACTCCCTTATTATCAGTGCTTTACGCTTGCGCTTCAAGATGGGCTTGAACCAACGACCCCCTGATTAACAGTCAGGTGCTCTAACCAACTGAGCTATTGAAGCATTTGCCTGAATTGCGGTTGCAAAAGTACGACGTTTTTTTGAAACTGCCAAACTTTTTAAAGAAAAAATTCATTTTATAGATAAAAACAAATAAATTTTAGCTCTTTGTGAATGGATTACGGGTATAATGTCGTAATTTTGCACCATTATTATTACAAAAGATGAGAAAACTTATTTTATATTTGTTCTTGTTGGCAGCAGTACCTGCCGCTGCTCAGAACAAGGACCACAACTTTGATGTGGCAAAGAATCTGGATGTATTCAATGCGATATACAAGAATCTGGATTTGATGTATGTGGATTCGTTGGACGCTAACGATGTGATTGGTAACAGCATCAATGCGATGCTCAAAAGCCTGGATCCGTATACGGAATATTATCCGGAGGAAAAGTTGAAAGATTTGAAAGAGATATATACAGGCAAATTCGCCGGTATCGGTTCGTTGATTCGCTATAACCCGAAATTGAAATATACAGTCATCGATGAACCTTATAAGGGAATGCCTGCTGCCGAGGCTGGTCTGAAAAAGGGTGATATTATCCTGAGCATAGATGATTCCACAATGGAGAATAAAAGTACGGAATTCGTTAGCTCCCATCTTAAAGGCGATGCGGGCACCAGTTTCATCCTCAAGATTAAACGTCCTACTACGGGTAAAATCATGAAGATGAAGATTACGCGAAGGGTGATACAGGAACCATCGGTGCCTTATGCAGGTATGTTTGATAGTAAAATCGGTTATATCAATCTGCATCAGTTCACTGAAGGTTGTGCCAAGGAGATGCGACGTGCTTTCATCGATTTGAAAAATCAGGGTGCAAAGAGTTTGGTGCTTGATTTGCGCAACAATGGTGGCGGTTCGGAGTCCGAGGCTGTGGAAATTGTCAACATGTTTGTGCCTAAAGGCGTGACAATCGTTTCGAACAGGGGAAAGCTGAAACGCGTGAACAACGATTACAAGACGATGGTGGAGCCTATCGACACGGTGATGCCTATTGTGGTACTCGTGAATGACAATACCGCAAGTTCCAGTGAGATAACGAGCGGAAGTCTGCAAGATTTGGACAGGGCGGTGATATTGGGAACCCGCACTTACGGAAAAGGACTGGTGCAGATGTCGGTGGACCTGCCTTATAATGGAAGTCTCAAACTCACGACAAATAAATATTACATACCGAGCGGCAGATGTATTCAGGCGATAAACTATCGACATGCCAATGGCGGATACATCGAGCATGTGCCGGATTCGTTGACCAAGGCGTTCCATACATTGCACGGTCGCATCGTGCGCGATGGTGGCGGTATCAAACCCGATATTGTGATGGAGCCTGATTCGATGCCAAATATCGCTTACTATCTGGAGTATGTGGATTCTAATTCCGTGATGATGAATTACGAAATCAATTACATTGCCAAACATCAGACGATAGCGCCTGCGGCTGAATTCGAATTGTCGGATGCCGATTATGAAGACTTCAAGCAGATGGTGCTGAAGAGCGGATTCAAATACGATCGTGAGAGCGAGAAATATCTGAAGAATTTGGTGAAACTGGCTAAGTTCGAGGGTTATTATGATGATGCCAAAACCGAGTTTGAGAACTTGGAAAAGAAGCTTAGTCACAATGTCCTGAAGGATTTGGATTTCAATAAGAAGACTATCAAAGACATATTGGCAAATGATATCGTGGCAGCATATTATTATCAGGAAGGTGCGGTGCGCAATTCCCTCAAATCGGATAAGCAGATGAGTGAGGCTGTGCGGTTGCTGAACAATCCTTCGGAATACGATAAACTTTTGCAACCTGTGAAGAAATGAGAAGGAGAACAGATCATAACATCCGCTTTTTGTGGGGAATCATGGCGATGGCTTTTATCGTGATATTGGTCGTGGCAGTAATCATGGTTTGGGTATTACAAAATCAATAATATTTGCAGAAATATCATAAAAACTTTGCACACTAAAGAATTTATTAGTAATTTTGCAGCGTTCAGTGGAATGAGGGGCTCCGAGAGAGCTCCTCATTTTATTTTAATTAGTAGTATATGATTGACAAGAACGTCGTAAAAAAATTAGTTGACCAGTGGCTTGAGAATAAGGAATATTTCCTTGTTGGTATTGAAATAAGCCAAGATGACAAAATTGTTGTTGAAATCGACCACGCAGATGGCGTTTGGATTGAGGATTGCGTTGAGCTGAGTAAGTACATTGAGGATCATCTCAGTCGTGACGAAGAAGATTATGAATTGGAAGTTGGCTCAGCGGGACTGGGTCAGCCGTTCAAGGTCCCACAGCAGTACATCAACTTCATCGGAAAGGATGTAGAGGTGATGGACGCCGATGGGAATAAGGTGAAAGGCTTGCTCAAGTCGGTAGAAGGTAACGATTTTGTGGTTACTACGCGTGAGAAAGTGAAGATGGAAGGTAAGAAACGTCCGACAATGCAGGATGTGGATCATACCTACCAGATGGATAATGTGAAATATACTAAATACTTAATAAGTTTCAAATAAGCTATGGCAGCAAGAAAAAATGAAGAAGAGACGGTTAGCATGATCGATACCTTCAAGGAATTTAAGGAGACCAAGAATATCGACCGTACGACTTTGGTGAGTGTGTTGGAGGAAAGTTTCCGCAACGTGCTGGCTAAGATATTCGGTAGCGACGAGAATTTCGACGTGATTGTGAATCCGGATAAGGGAGACTTCGAAATATACCGTAACCGTGTGGTTGTGGCCGACGGTGAAGTGGAAGATGAAAACAAGGAGATTTCTCTGACAGAGGCACAGAAGATAGAACCCGACTATGAGGTTGGCGAGGACGTTTCAGAACGTGTGAATTTCGCCAAGTTCGGTCGCCGTGCCATTCTTACATTGCGCCAGACGCTGGCTTCTAAAATTCTTGAACTGGAGCATGACTCCTTATATAATAAGTATAAGGATCGTGTGGGACAGATTATTTCCGGTGAAGTTTATCAGATATGGAAACGTGAAGTGCTCATCGTGGATGATGAGAACAACGAGTTGATATTGCCGAAAACGGAGCAGATACCTGCTGACCAATATCATAAGGGCGAGACCGTGCGTGCCGTGATTTTGCGCGTGGACAACGAGAATAATAATCCAAAGATTATATTGAGCCGTACGAGTCCTGTTTTCTTGGAGCGTCTGCTCGAAGCTGAAGTTCCTGAAATCAACGACGGTCTGATTTCTATCAAGAAGATTGCACGTATGCCTGGCGAAAGAGCCAAGATAGCAGTGGAAAGCTACGACGAGCGCATCGACCCGGTTGGAGCCTGCGTGGGTGTGAAAGGTAGCCGTGTGCATGGTATCGTTCGTGAACTCTGCAATGAGAATATCGATGTTATCAACTTTACATCAAATACGAAATTGTTCATCCAGCGTGCGCTGAGCCCTGCAAAGGTGAGCAATGTGAACATAGACGATGAGAACCATAAGGCAGAAGTGTTCCTGAAACCGGAAGAGGTTTCTCTGGCAATCGGCCGTGGCGGATTGAACATCAAACTCGCTTCCATGCTGACGGAATATACCATAGATGTATTCCGTGAGGTTTCTGAAAATGAGGCTGATGAGGATATCTATTTGGATGAGTTCTCTGACGAAATCGATCAGTGGGTCATCGACGCAATCAAGGGTATCGGTCTGGATACAGCCAAGGCGGTACTCAATGCACCTCGTGAGATGTTGGTTGAAAAGGCAGACCTCGAAGAGGAAACCGTGGACAATGTTCTGCGCGTCCTCCGGGCTGAATTTGAACAGTAATGTCGAGGGGTATGTAGGGGGCGTGCCGGCGTGTACGTTCCGCTTAAAATCGGACAGAAAAGAGCGTACACGCCGGTACGTTCATTACAGAAACAAAGAAAATAATAAGGAATATTAATGAGCATCAGATTAAACAAAGCATTACGTGAATTAAACATAGGACTTCAAACGGCAGTTGAATTCCTAGAAAAGAAAAGTGAACTGGGAGAGGTCAAGGCTGAGCCGAGCTTCAAATTGAGTGATGAGCAGTACAATGCGCTTGTATCTGCTTTTCAGCAAGATAAGGAAGTGCGTTCTCAAGCCGAAAAACTTTTCCAGAAGAAACCGAAAGATAAGAAACATGTTCCTGAACCGAAGGATAGTCGTGGAGAGACTCTTCTTGAATCGTCTGGTCATCAGCAGTTCAAGCAGCTAGGCAAGATAGATCTCGACAGCATGGGCAAAAAGCCTGCGGTCAAGGAGTCTGTTGCTCCCAAGCCTGAGAAGGCGCCAGAACCTAAGGCTGCTGCCGTCAGCCAAGCTCATGTAGATGTCAAACCTGTAGCGGAGACACCAAAGCCGACTCCTGTGCCAGAACCGAAAGCACAGAAGGCGGAACCTGTTGCAGAGAAAATAGCAGAACAGAATCCGAATGTTGAGAAAACAGTGACTCCTGTTCAGCCTAAAACAGAACCGACCGTGGAGGCGAAGCCGAAGGAACAGCCTAAGGTTGCTGAAGCGCCGAAACCAGTAGAGCCATCCAAGCCTGCCGAGCAACCGAAAGTTGCAGAACAGCCTAAAAAGGTGGAGCAGCCCAAGAAAGTGGAGCAGCCAAGTGGTGCACAACAGCCGCAACAGACTCCGAAGACGCAGGCTCCACAACAAAATACAATGTCTCAACAGCAGTCTAGACCGCAACAGCAGCCTAAACCGCAGCAGCAGAGACCACAACAGCAACAAAAACATCAAGTGACGACAAAACCACAACAGACGACTCAGTCGCCACAAGGGCAACAGCCAGTATCACAACCGCAGCAGGAACAACCAGCTCAACAACCGGTTGCAGCAAAGCCTGAGACAGAAATATTCCAGTTGAAGAGTGAGAAGAAAATGCTTACTCCAAAGGTTAATGTGCTTGGCAAGATAGATCTCAGCGCGCTCAACCAGAGCACTCGTCCTAAGAAGAAAACGAAGGAGGAGAAACGTAAGGAACGTGAGGAAAAGGCTCAACAGCAGCATGGCGGACCAACAGCAGCTCCCAATGGCGAACGCAAAAGACGTGTACGTATCAATAAGGAGCGTGTAGATATCAACGCTGCCGCAAATCAGAACAACAATAATTCTGGTAGGAATAATAATAATAATAACAATAACAACCAGAATAATCAGAACAGCAATAAGAAAAAGAAGAATCGTAACCGCAACCAGAAGCCTCTGGAGGTGAACGAGGAGGATGTGGCACGTCAGGTAAAAGAGACGTTGGCACGTCTTACCAACAAGCAGAACCAGAACAAGAAGGGTGCTAAATACCGTAAGGAGAAGCGTGATGCCGTTCAGGAAAAGATGAACGAGGAGGCACGCGCAGAGCGCAAGGAGA